>Ga0209212_1000526_pt1 | contig 73365 bp, 68 predicted proteins | sample RifGroC2_FD_183996 | JGI IMG/M metagenome (GOLD analysis project Ga0209212, IMG submission 183996) | Groundwater microbial communities from Rifle, Colorado, USA - Groundwater C2 (SPAdes) (version 2) | ecosystem: Environmental > Aquatic > Deep subsurface > Groundwater | place: Rifle, Colorado...
GAAGGATTTGCTCGTTTAGAGCCGAGCTTTCTCGGCTCGCACGAGCAAAAACGAATGACGAGACCTAAATTTTCCGTAGTGTTTGTTTAGCGCGAAGTTTTTACTCCACTTTTTTGAAAAAGTGGAAGTAAGAGTAATTGGACGATTTCTGGATTCCTGTCTGCACAGGAATGACAAACTACTACCCCTCCTTAATCCTCCCCTTATAAAGGGGAGGAAAACCAACCCCAGCAAACTCCCCCTACCCCCTCTTGGTAAGAGGGGAAAAAATTAAGTAAACCGCTTCATTCTCTTTACCAACTCTTCCAAATCCCCTGGCTTAAAGAGCCAAGCATTTTCATTAACCGTTAAAAGCTCTCGCACTCCCCCAGTATCCGAGGCAATAATATAAAAACCATTTTGCAAAGCCTCCAAAATTACTTTGGGGCGATTTTCCAAACAAGTGGAAGTAAATAATAATACTTGGCATTTTTCATACACGCGTGCCAAATCTTCTCTTTCTAATCTTCCATAAATATTTACATTATTAAATTCTTGCGACCACAATTCTACCAAGGGCAAAAGTTCGCCATCACCCACAATGTGTAAATTGGCGCGACCACTAATGCTTTCCCAAGCTTGTAACAGTAATTCCACACCTTTGTGTTTGACCAAAGAACCAACAAACAAAAAATCAGTTACTTCGGGCAATTCTTTAGGTAAACGTAAAACCATTTTTTCATTTTTGGTTTCCCAACGACTGCCTGGAAAAAACTTTTTAAACCAATAAAATTCTTCTAAAAATTTTGATAAAGCAATTACTACTTCGGGTCGGCCAAATTTCTTTTTCATTAAAAAACCATAAAACTTTTGGCTAAATTTTAGTTTTTCACCCGGCCAAGCAATTACGCCACTCGGTTCAATTAATTGCACGTCGTGTAAATAATGAACCTGCTTTATCCCTATTTTCTGAATTATTTTTGGAATACCAAAACCAATACCAGTTAAATTGTGTGTCCAAACTTCGTCGGGACGTTCTTTTTTTAAAATATCTTTTACTTCTTTGTTTAACCAAAAATTAAAAATATCAAAAAAATGCCAAATTAATTTGGTAAGCAAACCATGCTTGGCCAAATCTTTATACCAAAAAATATTTGGCTGCCAAAGTCGATAAATAGTTACTTTGCCATCTTTGCCAGCCACAGGGTGAATGTAAGACCAACCTTGATAAGGCCGAGCAGTAATAATCATTACTTGCTGGCCTTGACTAACGAGTTCAACGGCTTGTTCTTCCACAAAGCGTTCCGTGCCACCCACTGCATAAGGCGGATAAAGATTGTTGATTAAACAAATTTTCATGTTAAGGTATAAGGTGTAAGCTATAAGGTATAATGAGGAAATTATACCTTAAATTTGAATTATTTTAAACATATCAACATCTAATGCACAATAACAACCATCCTCATACTTGAAATATTTTGCTAATTTAGCTACTATACACGGGCTACTGACAGATCAATCATAAGTCTTATACCTTAAGTCCTTACACCTGTTATGGATATTACCCAAATAGAAAAAATTCCTCCACAAAACCTAGAAGCCGAAATGTCACTCTTGGGCTCTATTTTGATTGACAAAGATGCCATGTACAAAATTGCCGACATTGTGGAAACAGAAGATTTTTACAAAAATGCCCATGCCACTATTTATGAAGCAATAATTGAATTGTACACTAAAAATGAACCAATTGATGTTTTGACTCTTGGTAACCGTTTGGAAGAATTAAAAGCTTTGGAAAAAATCGGTGGTCGCAGTTATTTAATTAATCTTTCCAATACTGTTCCAACTTCTTCTCATATTGTAGAATATGCCAAAATTGTTCATCGCAAATCCACTCTGCGCAAGCTTTTGGGTGCGGCTAGTGAGATTACTAAATTGGGTTATAAAGAAGACACCGAAACAGTAGAAGAAGTATTAGACGAAGCTCAACAACAATTATTTAGTGTTACCCAAAAACATTTAAAAAAAACTTTTGTCCCCATTAGAAATGTTTTGAGTGATGCTTTTGAACGCATTGATGAACTGCATCGTGAAAAAGGTAAATTACGTGGCTTGCCCACTGGTTTTAAAACTTTGGATAATTTATTGGCCGGTTTTCAAAAATCCGATTTAATTATTTTAGCTGCTCGCCCTAGTGTAGGAAAAAGTTCTTTGGCTATGGACTTTGCCCGAAATGTAGCTATCCGCGCCAAAACACCAGTGGGAATATTTTCTTTGGAAATGAGTAAAGAACAGCTAGTAGATCGTTTGCTTTGTGCCGAAGCTGGAGTAGATTTGTGGAAAATGCGTACTGGTAACTTGTCCGATCGGCCAGACAGCAATGATTTTCCCCGGATTGGCCATGCTATGGGTGTATTATCCGAAGCGCCAATTTATTTGGATGACGCGCCAAACAACAATGTCATGCAGATTCGTACCAAGGCTCGCCGTTTACAAGCCGAACATGGTTTGGGTTTAATTATAATTGACTATTTACAATTAATGGAATCACACCACAGTCGTGGTGGCGACAATCGCGTGCAAGAAGTAGCCGAAATTACCAGAGGTTTAAAAGGTATTGCTCGTGAATTAAATATTCCGGTTTTGGCACTTTCACAGCTGTCACGTAGTGTGGAACAAAGCAAACCCGCTATTCCAAAATTATCCCATTTACGTGAGTCAGGTTCTATTGAACAAGATGCCGACGTAGTAATGTTTATTTATCGTAAATCCGCTGATCGTAATTATAATTTAGAAGAAATTCCCCCTGATGAACGTAATATTGCCGAAATTCATATTGCCAAACACAGAAATGGTCCAACTGGTTTGGTGCGTTGCTATTTTGATGACACTCGCGCCAGCTTTAGAAATTTGGATACAGAATTTAGTGGTTTTAATACTACACCTACACCAATCACCCCAGTTAAACCCGCCATCCCTGCTTTTTAATCAATGTCATCGTGAGCCCCTCCAAAGGGGCGTGGCGATCCCCCGGGATTGCTTCGCCCGCTCGAGCGGGACTCGCAATGACAATATAATACTAATATGTTCACCAAACTAAAACAATTTAAAGATTTGCGCACCCAAGCAAAACAATGGCAAAATACTATGGGCGAAGAATCGGCAACTGGCGAAGCAGCTTTTGGTAAAGTAAAAGTTACTTTAAATGGTAATTTGGAAGTTAGTAATGTGGAAATTGCTGACGAATTATTAGCAACCGATAAAAAAGATAAATTACAAACAGCTGTAAAAGAAGCCCACAACGAAGCTTTGAAAAAAATTCAAAAAATCATGGCTGTAAAGATGAAAGAAATGGGTGGCTTGCCACAAATTCCTGGTTTATCATAGCGTCATTCCCGCGAAGGCGGGAATCTTAAAAAAAGAAAACAAGATCCCCGCCTTCGCGGGGATGACGAAAGTATGTACTCCTCACCAATAAAAAACTTAATCTCTGCTTTTACCAAACTCCCTAGTGTTGGCGAAAGAACGGCCGAGCGCTTTGTTTTTTATTTACTCAAATCTGGCAAAAAAGAAGTAGCCGAATTAACATTAGCCTTAAAACAATTATTTATTGAAGTAACTAGCTGTAAAAATTGTTGGGATTTTGCCGATACAACTCCCTGTGCTATTTGCGCGGATAAAAAAAGAGACAATAACATTATTTGTGTCGTTGCCGAACCGCAAGATTTGCAAGTATTGGAAAAAACCAATGCTTTCAATGGTGTTTACCATGTTTTACGGGGAGTAATTAAAAGCTCAGAAAATAATTTGGGAGAATTAAAAATAAAAGAACTTTTGGAAAGAGCAAAAAACAAAGATCTAAGAGAAATTATTTTAGCGCTTAATCCAAATTTGGAAGGCGAAACTACAGCCATGGCATTGGAAAAATTAATTAAAGAAAAAAATCCCCAAATTAAAATTAGCCGACTTGCTCGTGGGCTGCCAATGGGGGGAGATCTGCAATACGCCGATGAAATTACTTTGAGTAATGCTTTGAAACATCGGAATTAAAACTGTTGAGAATAAAAAAGTCCCGATTAAATCGGGACTTTTTTTATTTTGTAGAAACTTTAACTTTGGTAAAATGTTGACGATGACCAGTGGATTTTTTATAACGTATTTTTCTTTTATACTTAACCACCAAGATTTTTTTGGTTCTACCTTGAAGTACACATTCGGCTTTAAGCACTACTCCTTCTAAATAGGGAGCGCCAATTTTTACATTGGTACCATCATCATTGGCAGTTAATAATACTTTGTCAAAAACAACTTCCTGGCCTGCTTCGACAAGCAATTTTTCTACTTGCAAAGCTTCGCCATTTTTTACCAAATATTGTTTACCACCAGTAGCAATTACGTAATACATATAAAATAATTTAATTAAGGAAAACAGTGTCCTAATTCTACTTCAATTTGGAATATTTGTCAACCCCACATTCCACAGGCTTAGTTTTTGCCAGGCAAACCAAGTTTATCCCCTATTTTTAAGCCAAATTTATTGGCCCACCCTGCTGGTAATTCCAAAACAATATCTGCTTCGACCCGAGGGTAATATTTGGTAAGTTGTGCTTCTGCAGCCTTTTCTGGTTGTAAATTTGGCGCAATATCTACGATCTTGCCATCGGCAAACCACACAATATCTAGTGGAAAAAGCATATCACGCATTACCATGGTTGGTTTAAATTTTTGGTTATAAACAAACAACATACCACTATACTCACCTAAATTTTTACGATCACTTAGGCCTTTAAAATAATGATAATTATTATTGGCTACCAAAACCTTTAAGGTTTGCCCGGCCAAAGTAACTTCGGCATTAGGCCAACGTAATTGCCACAATTTTAAACCAGTGTAGCTTAAAAGCAAAACCACAATAAAAATTAAATGCCACTTTTTAAATTTATTTTCCATAGAAAAAACTAAACTTTTTCTTCTTTATGAGTAAACCAAATTGCCAAAGCCAACATCAAAATAAAAATTAAAATCAAAGCCATTAATTTTTGCTGGCTTTGTAAAAATAAAGTCGTAATGCCAAACAAAAATGAAACTAAATATAAAAGTAAAACAGCTTGCTGGTGATTTAATCCAGATTGTAAAAGCAAAAAATGTAAATGTTCAGAATCACCCTGAAAAATTGGTCTTTTCTTTTGCCATCTCCGAAAAATCACCCGCATAATATCGAGCATTGGCACAGCCATTACCAAGAGTGTAGTAGCAATTTTTCCACCAGAAATAATTGCCAAACAACCTAAAATAAAACCTAAAAACAAACTTCCACCTTGACCCAAAAATATTCTAGCTGGATAAAAATTCCAAACTAAAAAACCCAAACAAGCTCCAGCAAAAATCAAAGCCAACATGGCCAAATCTGGTTGTAGCCATTTGGTTTGTAAACTTAGAGCGGCGATTAAAACCGCACCAATAATAATAATGCCTGTGACCAAACCATCCAAACCATCTAAAATTTTGGTAGTAAGCATCATGCCCATTAACCAAACAAAAACCACAATATTAGAAAAAAGAAAAAAATTACCCCATTCGGTATTGGACCAAGAAAACAAATTTAAATTTATTACTCCACCAAAAGGATTAGTAATGATTTCGGGGCCAATGCCAAAAGCAATAACAATTCCTGCGGCCAAAAAAGCAAAGAAAAGTTGTTTAATAGGTGATAAATTATATTTATCATCCAACAAGCCACCAATCATTAAAACCAAACTACCCAAAAACAAAGCTAACAAATAACTGGATTTGATATGCGGGGCGCTGTAACCAGTAAATTTAAAAACCAATAACACTACTAAAAAGAAAGCCAAAAAAATTGCCCAGCCACCGCCTAAAGCAATTTTATGTTTGTGGATTTTTCTGGCCAAGGCCTTTGGTTTATCTACAATTCCCAGGCGCAACATTAATAAACGTACCACAGGGGTAAGAAACAAAGCCAATAAAAATGCTAATAAAGAATAAAAAAAATAATTCATAATCACCACAAAATCTTGTTATTTTGCTTTTTCTACTAATACTTTTAAATCCCCACCAATAGTCACCACATCACGACGGGCTAATTTATTTTCCAAAATTAATTCTGCCAAACTATTTTCTACAGTGTCCTGAATTGCCCGGCGCATTGGACGAGCGCCAAACTCAGGGTCGTATCCAACATTAGCCAAAGCTTCTAAAGCAGAATCCGCAATTTTAAGCTCCACACCGCGTTTTTCCAAATCTTTGCCAACTTGTAACAACATTATTTTGGCCACCTGCATAATTTCGTAACGAGTAAGAGTTTTAAATAAAATAATTCCATCAAAACGATTTAAAAATTCTGGACGATAATATTGTTTTAATTCATGTTTAACAAGTTGTTGACGAATACTTTCTAGTGAAACACCTTGAGAAAATTGTTCTTGTACAAAACCAGTACCAGCGTTGGAAGTAGCAATAATAATTGTATTGGTAAAATCGATTACTCGACCTGTAGAATCAGTAAGCCGCCCATCATCAAACACTTGTAAAAATAAATTTAAAACGTCAGGATCGGCTTTTTCCATTTCGTCTAATAATACCAATGAAAAGGGATGTTGACGCACGGCTTCGGTAAGTAGACCGCTACCTTGTTGTCCAGGCTGACCAAGTAAACGATAGATACTTGATTTATCTTGAAATTCACTCATATCTATGCGAACCATTTTGTCTTCTCCTCCAAAATATACTTCGGCAATGGTTTTGGCTAATTCGGTTTTTCCTACACCTGTTGGTCCCAAAAATAAAAAGTTGGCAATTGGTCGTTTTTGTGAACGAATGTCTACTCGAGCCCGACGCAAAGCATTGGCAATTAATTTTACGGCTTCATCTTGACCAATCACCCGCTCGTGCATTTTTTGTTCTAAACGTAATAATTTTTCTGATTCATTTTCGGTTAAACTAGTAATGGGTACCCCGGTTTTTTTACTAATCACTTCGGCTACAGCTTCGCCATCTACCAATTGATTTTCTCCTCTTTCACTGCGCACCAAACTAGCCGCCTCACTCATAATCAATAAGGCACTTTCGGGTAAATTTTGTTCGTGCAAATAAGTTTTGGCCATTTTTACACAACTAGCCAAAGCTTCATAGGAAAAGAAAACATTGTTTTTGTATTCCACATGTCCAACTTTTGATTCCAAAACTTGCACTGACTGGTTATCATTCATTTCTTTGATATCTACTCTGGATAATACCGTACCTAGTTCTGTATTTAAAACTCTTTTATTGTAATTAGCTGTTGTAGCAGTAGAAAAAGTTAAAAATTTTCCTGGCCCCAAATATTCTGCCAAAGTTTGCGAAACATCTACCCCACCATCGACACTGTCACTTACCCCAACCAAATCATCAATATTTTTAATAAACAAAATAATATTTTTGGCTCGGCCTACCTCGTGCATAATTCTAATTAAACGTTCTTCGGCCCCACTCGCCGTAGTGCCAGCCAATAAATTAGCAGTAGATAGTTGTACCAAACGCTTATCTTTTAGTCTATCTGGCACATCATCTTCAATCATTTTTTGAGCAATACCTTCTATAATACTCATTTTGCCAACTCCTCGTTCGCCAACCAAAGCCACACTTTGTCGTCCGCCTTCAATAATCCGAAAAATTTCTTTAATTTCTTCGTCACGACCAACACAAGGAGCCAAATAACCATACTTGGCAGCCATAGTTAAATCCTGGCTAAAACTATTTAAATATGGCGTAGCTACTGCCGTCATGGCCCGATCTAACCCGTGTTTACTTCTATGGGCGGCGGCTTTTTGAAATTTATAGTATTGTCTTCTTAAACGTTCATGAATTCGAAGCCATTCTGTAACGTTGGCTAATTTATCTTTATCAATTTTAAAATCATAGAGCATTTCTTGAATAACTTGTGAATCCAACACCACTGCCAAAAGCAATTCTGTAACATGAACATACTCTTGTCGAGCATTTCTGGCTAGTTGGTATGCTCTAAATAAAATTTGCTCTAAATCATTACCTACCTTTGGTAATTGTTTGTCTGTGCTTTTTACAAAATAATTGGCAAGCTGTGCTTGTAGTAATTTTATTGGGACACCCAAACGTAAAAATACAGTACTAACACGTGACGAAGACAATAAACTATAAAAAATATGAAAGGAAGTAATTTCTGCCGCCCCGCTTTTTTTTGCCAAAAAATATGCTTCTTCTAAAACTGATAAATTTTCTTCGGTAAAAGTAGCACTAATATCTTTACGTTTATAACGTGGCATTTTGGTGGCAGATGTCCAATTTTGTAACAAATTATTTTCTTCTGTTTCTAAGGTGTTTTTATTTGCGTCTTTATATGAAACAATATCTACGATTTCTGGAGCTTTGCCCAAAACTATTAAACGATAAAATAAATAACAAAAACCTATTAAAGCTAACCAAAATAGAGTTGCTAAAACTGGACCATTGAACCAAAAATCAAAAGTATACAAAAGATCCCACCATTTTAATAAATAGATATTGTAAAAAAATAAAATTAACAAACCAAAAGAAAAAATAAACGACCCCAAAATTCGCAAATACTCTAAACGACGACGAGCACGACGCAGACTAATATGGTAAAGATTTATTGGTTTACCCCAATATAAAAATTTGTGATATAAAAAAACACCCATGCTCATACCAGCACATTCTGGACACCTTAAAATACCATGCACACCAGTATTCTTACAAACGTTACAAGATAAAATATTTATGGGTTTGGCTTTATCAAAAAGCATAAAATTAATTTAAAGCCTGATAAAACATGAAAACCAAAAAAATTGGTATGTTAATCCACAACAAAAATATAACAAAAACTACTAATAACCAAATAAACAAAGCAATGCTCCGAAAAATAACATTAAAAAAACGCATCATTACACTAACCAGCCGACCCTGAAAATCACTTTGCCCAAACATTGGTACAAACAAATTTTTTAACCACAAACCAGGAGCCAATAAAATATTTCCATCCAAAAATAAATTCCAACAAAATTTGGTGGAATGCAAAATACCACTGGTAAACCACCAAATGGGAAAATACAGAAAATCAAGAAAAAATTCCAAAGTCAAGCGTTGCAAAACTAAAATCCACATACACAAAAGACTTTATAACATTATAACTTTCAACTTTATAACTGTTATTATTATAGCATAAAAAATAAAAAACTCCCATAAAGGGAGTTTTGACTTTTAGCGTCGGGCTACAGCTGTACCCAGAATTGTTACATATTTTACATTATCTGCCGCCACCAAGCCCAATTCCGAAACCCTATTTTCTATATTTTTAAGCGATCTTTGTTCGGCAATTTCCAAATCTAATTTTTGACTTTCTTTTTCCAAATCACTAATCTTTTTTTGCAAATCATTTATGGCAAAGCCTTTGGTAGAAGCCGAACTTGTTTGCCAAATAAAAAGCATCCCTAAAACAACAATTAGACAAAACAAAAATCCTCGACAACCAGTATTTATTAACCAAGATTTGTTTTGTAATTTATGATCGCGTAAGGTTTTTTGTTGGCAAAGATATGGACTCATATTTTTTCAATTACTCTAAGTTTGGCTGATCGAGCGCGAGGATTACTTTGGTATTCTTCCTCGGCACACTCAATAGGCTTTTTGTTAATAATTAAAATATTTTTTTCTTTGTTCTTCTTAAAAAAATGCTTTACAATCCTATCTTCCAATGAATGAAAACTGATTACTGCCAAACGCCCACCTGGTGACAATACTTTTACAGCTTGTGGTAAAACATCTTGCAAAGCCACCAATTCATTGTTTACTTCAATACGCAAAGCTTGAAATATTTTGGTGGCTGGGTGTAACCCGCCAATCCAAGGTACTTTTTCTAGTACAGACGCATGATTATGCGTCTCTACCACACCTAATTTTTTTCGATAAACTTGTAAAATTATTTCTACCAAATCACCTACGGTTTTAATTTGTTTAATTTTTCTAGTATTTACAACAGCTTCGGCAATTTTCTTACTTAATTTTTCTTCACCATAATCCGCAAAAATCGTCGCTAATTCTTTTTCAGTACGAGTGTTTAAAATATCAGTTGCCGAACCAATATTCTCTCCAGAATAGCGCATATCCAATGGTTCTTCGGGGTGTTGAAAACTAAATCCCCGGCCTCGTTCTTCAAATTGTGGACTAGACCAACCCAAATCAATTAAAATCGCATCAACTCCAGCAAAATTATTTTCTTGAACAATTTTATTTAAATTACGAAAATTATCACGAACAAAGATTACTTGACCCTCAAAATTGTAAAGATATTGTTTGGCTTGTAAAACTGCTTCTGGATCAGCATCTATTCCCATTAACCTGCCACTAGTGGCTACTTTTTCCAAAATTTTCTCGGCATGACCACCATCACCCAAAGTGCAGTCAACAACTCTCATACCAGGACTTAGTTTCAGAGCAGTTAATAGTTCGGTTAACAGTACTGGTACGTGCCTAGTCATAATTTTCAATTCACAATTTACAATTTTCAAACAATTACCAATTTACAATTTTCAAACACATATTGGAAATTATGTCATTGAAAATTCATTGTAAATTGACAACTGGTAATTGAAAATTTATTATACTCCTAATTCTGCCATCTGTTCGGCAATTTTATTGCTTTCTGTTTCTGTTTTCTTTTTATAAACATTCCACTTGCCACTATCCCAAAGTTCTAACCGAGAATATAGACCAGCGACAATAACTTCTTTTTTAAATCCAGCAAAAATACGCAAATATTCTGGCAACATTACCCGGCCCTGTTTATCTATTTCTACATCCATGGCTCCAGCCAACATTAATCTAGCAAAAGCCCGAGTGTTGGCTTGGGCAAAAGGCAAATTGGCTAATTTTTCGGCTAATTTTTGCCATTCACTTTTGGTATACAAGAAAAGACAGTTATCCAAGCCCTTGGTTACTATTGCACCTTTGGCAAGGTCCAAGCGAAACTTTTTTGGTACTGCCAAACGTCCTTTTTCATCTAAATTGTGTGAATATTCTCCAATAAACATAATTTCACTAATTTCTTAACACAGATAGCACAGATAAATAAATAGACAAGCATTTTATTTATTTGATAATCTGTGTGATCTGTGTCAAAAAATCTGTGTTTACTTTTCCCCATTTTTCCCCACGTACTACCATTATAATCCACTTGGCTAGATAAAGCAAGGGTTTTATCCCACTTTATCCACAGCGTAAAAGGCCTACGGCCTTACGCTACAGGCACCCTTCCTCCCCCTGCCCGAGATGGAGGTTAGGAGGGCGTGGGAGAAACCTCTTAAGTCTTTATCAATTGCCTATCCGGGCAAAATGAATATTAATAGTTTAGCGTAAAAAAATTATAAGGCGTTGACAAACCGAACAAAACAGCGTAGTGTATTTAGCAGTAGTCGACCGCCACCAAAAACAACGCAAGCCGGGGGATTCCATGACAAAGCTGATGCTGGACCTGATTGCCCTGTTCGTACTGCTCCTGAAGGGCGAGGCCGACCGCGACGCGTTCGACGACAAGCTCAACGAGTACTTCCTGGCCAAGGCCGAGGCCGATGGCGCCACCGCGGGCCACACCGAGACACTGGAAGTGCCCGCCGCGCCGACCCCGGCCAACCTGACCGCCGACGGCATGGACGCGCCGGTCGAAGCCACCGACGCGCCCGAGGCCGAAGCCGCCGAAGCCGAAGTGCCCGTCGTGCTCGACGAAGCGCCCGCCGAGGTCGCCGCCGAAGAAGCGCCCGTCGCCGAAGCCGCCGAAGCCGAAGCGCCCGCCGTGCTCGACGAAGCGCCCGAGCCCGAGGCCACCGAGGCCACCGTCGTCGCGTAGGCCCTTCCGGGCTGAAGGATCACCAACCCTCAGCTGAGTGGCGATCCAACGCGACATGTTCTGACTACACTCGTAAATGAAGGATACTTGGCGGTTGACTGAATTTACGAGCCCAAATGGGGGGATGGAGGGAGACGATGAACCGGAGGGTTCAACGTCATGTTCGAGGCAGATGTTCGTCGTCTGTCTCCGTTCCAGTGAATATTTTTAAAAAGTATTTAGTGGAAAACAAAAAATCTACCAACTAGGTAGATTTTTTGTTTATATAATAATTTTCCTTAGACTTCTTTGATACTTAATCGCAAAGCGATGAGCTTCATCACGTACACGAATTAATAGATCTTTATTACTATTTATCCATTTAACAATTTCTCTATTTCGTAATTTCGAAATTTTCGGATTTCGTACATATATAAAATCGTTCTTTTTTCTTTCTGGTCCTTTAGCTATGCCAACAACTGGTATTGTTTGTCCCCTCCTGCCCGAGGAGGGGTGACCCAACGTCGCAGTTGGGTCGGGGTGGTGGGAGAGAATTTTACAAACTCGATTTACTTGTGGCACTCCCCCATCAACCAAAATTACTTGGGGTATTCCCCACTCGTTGTGCTTAAGACGCCTCTCAATAACTTCGGCAAGACAATCCACATCACTTTGTCCCACAACAGTTTTAATTTTAAATTTTCGATATTCTTTCTTATTTGGTTCACTATTTTCAAACACTACCATACTACCAACTTTTCCAGAGCTTCCTAAATTTGAAATGTCATACCCTTCAATACGCATGTCATTGCGAGCCTCGCTCGAGCGAGGCGTGGCAATCCCTTGCTTAGGTGGGATTGCTTCGTCGCTAAGGCTCCTCGCAATGACAGGTGACTCGACAAAACTTTTATTTAGAAGCGCAATATCTTGAATTTTTTGTAAATTTTTAATTTGATCACGCAATCTTCCTGCTTCTTCAAACTCGTGATTTTTAGAAGCCCGCTTCATGTCGTACTCTAAATTTTTTAATAAACTTTTTTTCTTACCATTCAAAAATTGCACTAACGGCTTAATTACTTTCTTTTTGTATTCGGCCGAACTTATTTCTCCAGTGCATACACCCAAACACTGACCTAGTTGATAATAAAAACAAGGTTTTTTTGGTAGAGACGCAAAATTTTGCGTCTCTACGCGAGGTATACATGTAGAAATATAAAATAATTTACGAAGCAAGTTTATCATTTCTTTGGTTTTAAGACCTGGATATGGACCAAATAATAACCCCCCTCGCCCCCCTTTACCAAGGGGGGTAAGTGAACGTACTTTTTTCCCCCCCTTATTAAAGGGGGGTTGGGGGGTTGTTGGCAATTTCAATTCATGCTCACGAACAGTTAAAACTTTAGGAAATTTATCATCAGTAATAACAATATAATTCCAACTTTTATCATCTTTCAAATCAACATTGTATTTTGGCTGAATTTTTTTAATGGTGTTTGCTTCCAAAATTATTGCTTCTAGTACAGAATCTGTTTGAATAGTTTTAATATCTACTACTTCATGAATCATTTGTTCAATCGGACGTCTAACAAGCGTCATCCCCGCGTAGGCGGAGATCTTATTTGGCTGCAAGATTCCCGCTTTCGCGGGAATGACGCCACGAAAATAACTTCTCACTCTATTTCTCAAACTCGTCGCCTTGCCCACATAAATCAATTTTTTTTTGATATTATAAAAAAGATAAATACCGGAACGATCTGATAAATTTTTTAGTTTATTTTCTAACATACTTATACCATCTTGCTGAAAAGCGGGATGTTTTTAAAAATTCTCAATGATCAATTTACAATTTCCAATCAATTACCAATTTACAATTATCAATCACCCAATGAAAATTATTTAATTGAAAATTTATTGTAAATTGAAAATTGATAATTGCAAATTACAACACTCTCTTTAAATACTGCCCCCGTCTTCGCTAAAGCTACGTCGGGCAAGCTCTATAAAACACGCTTTAGGTATTCACCAGTGTAACTACCTTTTTTACAAGAAACTTCTTCTGGTGTGCCAGTTGCTACCAATTCTCCGCCCTTATCGCCACCTTCAGGTCCAAGATCAATAATCCAATCAGCACATTTAATTACATCCAAATTGTGTTCAATTACCATGACAGTATTACCTTGATTAACTAAACGCTCTAACACGACTAATAATTTTTTTACATCTTCATAATGCAAACCAGTAGTAGGTTCATCCAATAAATACAATGTTTTGGTGGTACCGTGTTTAGCCAATTCACGCGAGAGTTTGATGCGTTGAGCTTCGCCACCCGACAAAGTTGTAGCCGATTGTCCCAAAGTTAAATAATCCAAACCAACTTCATTTAGAATTTTCAATTTATCATAAATCATCGGAATGTCTTTAAAAAATTCCTCAGCATCTTCAATAGTCATGGCCAACACTTCGGCAATATTTTTTTCTTTAAAATATATGTCCAGAGTTTCTTGATTAAATCTTTTGCCTTTACAAATATCACAAACAATTTCTACACTTGGTAAAAAATGCATTTCTATTTCCAAAGTACCACGACCACTACAATTCTCGCACCTACCACCACTAACATTAAAGCTAAAACGCCCAGATTTAAAGCCTTTCATTCTGGCTTCGGGAGTTTCGGCAAACAATTCACGAATATGATCATAAGCTTTGGTATAAGTAGCCGGGTTGGAACGCGGAGTACGACCAATTGAACTTTGGTCAATGGTAATCATGCGATCCAAATATTCTGTACCGGTTAAACTTTTATGCTCTCCCACTGGTTTATGCATTCGAAATAAACGATTATTTATTTCTTTGTACAAAATATCGTGCATTAGGGTAGATTTGCCCGATCCTGAAACACCAGTTAAACAAACAAAACGTCGCAAAGGTATTTCCACACTAATATTTTTTAAGTTATGTTCAGTTGCTCCTTTAATTTTTAATTTTGGAGTAGCCGCATCAACTTTTCGTCTCTTTTCGGGAATGGGAATTTTTATTTCTCTACGCAAATATTTTCCTGTAAGGGATTTTGCCGGGTCACCAAAAATTTTACAATCAATGGCGTCATCCCCGCGTAGGCGGGGATCTTTTTTTGTTTGTAAGATTCCCGCTTTGGCGGGAATGACGCTAATAAGATTTTCTTTAGTTCCTGAATATACAATCTCTCCCCCATGTTTACCTGCTCCTGGACCAAAATCCACTACCCAATCACTAGCCAAAATTGTGTCTTCATCATGTTCTACCACAATTATAGTATTACCCACATCACACAAATTTCGTAATGTTTTTACCAAACGATCATTATCTTTTTGATGGAGTCCAATAGTTGGTTCGTCTAATACATATAAGGCGCCAACTAATTTAGTCCCCACTTGTGAAGCCAAACGGATGCGCTGGGCCTCTCCACCACTCAAAGTTCCGGCACGTCGATTTAAAGTTAAATAATGTAAACCTACGTCATACATAAATTGCAAACGATTGGCAATTTCTTTTAAAACTGCTCCAGCAATTTCTTGTTCTCGGGGTGGCAAATTAATTTCTGTTTCCGCAAAAAATTCTCTGGCTTCGGCAATTGGCAAACTAGTAACTTCAAAAATATTTTTTTCATTAACTTTTACACTTAAAGCATTTTCGTTTAGACGTTTACCCAAACATTTAGGACAAACTTCTTCGGAAAATAATTCTTTGGTGCCCAAACCTGTACAATGTTCACAATAACCATAGGGGCTGTTAAAACTAAACAAACGTGGTTCAATTTCGGGAAAACTAAAACCATCATTAGGACAAGAATATTCTGTACTAAAAATTTGTTCTTTTGGCTTACCCTGAGCAGAGTCGAAGGGATAAATAATTGTGCAAAGACCTTTTGATAATCCCACTGCTGTTTCCACTGCCTCGGCAAGACGCCCAATAATCTCGAGCGACGAAGCGAGAGATCCCTTTTCTTTGGGTTTTAAATCATCTTTACTACTATCTTTCTTTAATGCAATTGCAGTTGCTTTGGAAAGGGATTCCTCGTCGCCTGTGGGCTCACTCGGAATTACCAGACGATCAACAACCACTTCAATAGTATGTTTTTTATCTTTTACCAAAACAATTCTTTCCTTTAAACTTTTCATTTTTCCGTCTACTCTTACTTCAAGAAAACCTGAATTATACAAATCATAAAGCATTTGATAATACTCCCCTTTTCTTCCTCGTACCACTGGAGCAAGTATTATCAATTCACTGTCATTGCGAGCCTCGCTCGAGCGAGGCGTGGCAATCCCTTTCTTAGTCTGGGATTGCTTCGTCAGCACCTCCCCGGCGCTTCCTCGCAATGACGCACTAATTCGCTCCACCATTTCGTCGGTTGTCATTTTTTCTATTTTTGTACCACAAAGTGGACAATGAGGTTCACCAATTCTGGCATATAAAACACGAAGATAGTCATAAATCTCGGTAATAGTCGCCACTGTAGAGCGCGGATTGGCACTATGAGCTTTTTGATCAATGGAAATTGCCGGCGATAAACCAGTTATTTCATCAACATCGGGTTTTTGCATACCACCCAAAAATTGCCGAGCATAGGCAGACAATGATTCTATATATCGACGTTGACCTTCGGCAAAAATTGTATCAAAAGCTAGAGAAGATTTTCCCGAACCAGAAAGCCCTGTAAACACAATCATTTTGTTACGTGGCAACTCTAAATCAACATTTTTTAAATTATGTTCTCGTGCGCCTTTAATAATAATTTTATTTTGCATAACAACTGTCATCTTGAATTTACCTGCCTATCGGCAGACAGGTTTCAGGATCTTTCCTAAAATTATACTTATTTAGACGTTTTTTAACTGTCAAAAGATGCTGAAACAAGTTCAGCATGACAAACAAAAAACCAAAAACACCTCTTTCCGAGGTTTAACTAAAAATATATAAAAAGAACATAGCCTAAATCAATGCTATTATTATACCAAACTAGTATGTTTTGTCAATTATTGATTTTGTATTATAATATAAATAATCTTAAATATCATTCATTATGAAAGTCACTTCTAAAGTATCCTTGATCGTTAACATTTTTGTAGTTTTTTTTGGTCTGGCAATTTTTATATTAGGAATTTTATTAATTAAACATTCAATTTTCGTAGAAGAAACCTTTCAAACTGCCACGGGCACAATTTATAATATTAAAACAGAACCACTTGGTGTAGATCTGCCCGGTTCTTATCTGGATTACCTGCAAATTGAATTTTCTTTACCAAGTGGAGAAAAAATTAGATTTACTAATGACTATAATCAAGAAAATGTTAAATATAAAATTGGTGATACTTTACCTATTTATTATAACCCAGAAAAACCTGAAAATGCCTACATAGCTGACTATCGTTTTTTATTTATAACAGGAGGAGTTTGTCTTTTAATGGGTGTTGCGTTCATGATTTTTGCGGGACAATATGTGATTAAAAAATCTTCTCGTAAAAAAATTATTGCCAACATAAAACGAACAGGAACAAAAATTCAAGTTCCGCTTTTAGAGGTTAAAGAAGATTTGGAAACTACTATAATGGAAAAACACCCATTTATAATTAGTGTAAAAAAAGAAGATGGAAATATTTTATACAGCGACGAAATTTGGAATTACAACCCACAAAAACTCCAACCCGGGCAAATGATTGACGTTTATTTTGACGTGCAAAAACCAGCTGACTATTATATAGATGTAGAATTTTTAAACGAAGAGTAATTATTTATTTCTTTTTTTCAATTCTCTCACTTCATCCCGTAAAATCACCGCCAACTCAAATTCCAAATTTTTGGCCGCTGCTTTCATTTGTTTTTCTTTATCTTTAATAATTTCTTCCAGCGGTCGATTGTCACCCAACAAATCTAATTCCAAAATATTATTTTTGGTATTTCGGACTTTCGCACCTTTTGTATTTCGTACATTAGTAATTCCCAGTTCTCCCAAAATATCTTTAATACTTTTCTGAATTGTTTTTGGTGTAATATTATGTTTTTTATTATAAGCAAGCTGAATTTCACGACGACGTTGGGTCTCGTCTACAGCTTTTTTGATTGAACCAGTAATATTATCGGCATACAAAATTACTTGGCCATTTACATTACGCGCCGCCCGACCAATAGTTTGAATTAAACTGGTACTACTACGCAAAAAACCTTCTTTATCCGCATCCAAAATTGCCACTAGGGACACTTCGGGCATATCCAAGCCTTCCCGCAACAAATTAACTCCCACCAAAACATCAATTACTCCTTTGCGTAAATTGGTAATTGTTTCAATGCGTTCCAAAGTTTGAATATCACTATGGATATAACCAACTTTATACTTTTTGTTTAATAAATAATCATTCAAATCTTCGGCCATTTTTTTAGTAAGGGTGGTTACGAGAACTCGCTCATTACTTTTTACTCTTTCATCAATTCTAACTATCAAATCTTCTATTTGTGATTTTGTTTTTCCACCTGTTATGGGCTTAATAATAATCTCGGGGTCAATAAGTCCAGTCGGCCTCACAATTTGTTCTACCACTTGTTCGCTCTCTCTTATTTCATAATCGCTAGGTGTAGCCGAAATATATAGTACTTTATTTATTCGTTCTTCAAATTCCGTATAATTTAAAGGACGATTATCGCGAGCACTGGGCAATCTAAACCCGTGTTCCACCAAAGTATCTTTACGAGATTTATCCCCAGCAAACATCCCACCAATTTGGGGTACTGTTACATGCGATTCATCAATCACGGTAAGAAAATCCTTATCACTTCTAAAAAAATAATCTAGCAAAGAAAATGGCGGTTCGCCCAGACTACGGCCATCAAAATGTCGTGAATAATTTTCTATGCCATTGCAATAACCAATATTTTTAATCATTTCCAAATCATAATTGACTCGACGTTTTAATCTTTCATATTCTAATACTTTTCCTTTTTTTTCAAAAAAAGCTAATTGCTGTTTTAATTCTTGTTTGATAGTTTTGAAAGCCCTGGTGCGCATTTCGGGACTCGCTACATAATGTTTGGCTGGAAACAACCACATGTCACTTACATTGTGTTTTACTTTTCTGGTGACAGCATCTACCATTTCAATCAAATTTATTTTATCCGATATTTCTAAACGATAAATTATTTCTTCATTCACTGGCATTACTTCAAACACTTGCCCACGCAAGCGAAATGTTCCGCGTTTTAAATCCGAATTAGTTCTTTCAAATTGCATTTCCACCAATTGTGCCAACATTTCTTGTCGATTTAATTTTTGCCCCATTTCTAAATGTAAAACAATTTTTTCATATTCTTCGGGCGAACCCAAGCCATAAATACATGAGACCGAGGCCACAATAATTACATCTTTGCGCGTTAAGAGCGCTTGGGTACAAGCATGACGCAAGCGATCAATTTCTTCATTTATTTGTGCTTCTTTTTCTATATAAGTGTCACTGCCAGGCATATAGGCCTCGGGCTGATAGTAATCATAATAAGAAACAAAATATTCAACCGCATTATTAGGAAAAAATTCACGAAATTCATTGCAAAGCTGGGCTGCCAAAGTTTTGTTGTGAGCAATTACCAAAGTTGGCATTTGTGTTTTTTCTATTACGTTCGCTATTGTAAAAGTCTTGCCACTCCCAGTAACACCCAGCAAAGTTTGTTTTTTCATCCCCTTTTCTAAACCAAAAACCAAAGACTTTATTGCCTCTGGTTGACTCCCTGCTGGTTTGTAAGGTGAATGGATTTTGAATTTCATATCTCTACCGTCTCCCCCATCTCGGGCACAAAAGTTTTAATATTAAAATTATCACGCAAACGATGTGCAAGTTCGGTAGCCGCATGCGGTTCGCCATGTACACAAAAAATTTGTTCGGGTTTTTTAACAGCTTTTTCTACCCAAAATAATAATTTTTTCTGATCACCGTGAGCTGACAAACCACCAACAGCTTTAATTGCACATTTAACTTTTACTTCTTCATTAAAAATTTTTACTTTGCTCGCTCCTTCATAAAGTTTACGACCGAGAGTATTTTGTGCTTGATAGCCAATCAAAAGCAGTGTAGAAGCAGGGTCGGATAAATAACGTAAAGCGTGATGTAAAATTCTACCACCATTCATCATCCCTGCTCCAGCAATTATTATTTTTGCGCCCCGAACTTGGTTAATTCTTTTTGATTCTTCGCGAGTATAAGTTAATTGCAAACGTGGAAAAGCTAAGAAATCATCACCACTTTGTCTTAACTTTGCTGCTTCAACGTCATAATACTCTGGATATTTTTCATAAACCTTCATGGCGTCAATAGCCAAGGGACTATCCAAAAAAACTGGCACTTCAGGTAGGGTTTTGTCGTATTCCACCAACATATTTAATTCATACAACAATTCTTGAGTTCTTTCCAAAGAAAATGAAGGAATCATAATGGTGCCACCGCGTTTTACTCCATCTTTAATTAAATCTAAAATCATTCCCTTTCTAGTTTTGATACCTTCGTGTAAACGATCACCATAAGTAGATTCTAAAACCAAAGTTTGAGCTATACCTAACTGTTCAGTATCTTTAACAATTGGTTCATTAATATTGCCAATATCACCCGAAAAAATAATTTGTTTATTTTCGGCAGTTATGGTAATAAAAGCCGAACCAAAAATATGACCAGCATCACGCCAAACTGCTTTTACCCCAGGTAAAATTTCTATCAGGTCGTGATAATCTAAACCTTGGCAAAGAGCCACTGTATTGGCAATATCTACGTTATCAAACAAAATTGGCATGCCATATTTTTCATTTTCATCTTGCATAATATGATAAGCATCACGCCAAACCAATTCTGCCAATTCCACAGTGGCTTTCGTCATAAAAACACTCCCCTTAAAACCTTCACGCACCAACTTTGGTAAACGGCCTACATGATCCAAATGAGCATGAGTAATTAAAACGGCATTAATTTCTGAAGGTTTGAATGGAAAAGCATCGTGATTTTTACCTTCATTAAAATTTGAGCCCTGGAACATACCACAATCTACCAAAATCTTGTGTTTATTAACTTCTAATAAATGACAAGAACCAGTGACTTCGTGGGCTGCCCCGCAAAATGTAAGTTTCATAGTAAAAGTCTTAAGTTATAAGTTATAAGTTGTAAGTAAATCCTATGACTTACAACTTCATTTAAATTATAGCATCAAATTCCAGACTATACAAAGGCTCTTTTTTTTGTTATAATAATTCATATTCTATGCGTCGACACCGAGAATCAATTGAAATTCAAGAACCACCAATCAAAGAACTTGGCAAAAAACGTTCTTGTTTAAAAAGCACTTGCACCACTGGCTGTGGTTGTATTGTTATTTTTATAATTGCTTCACTACTTTTGGTAAAATTTATTGCCGCCCCACGTGCCAAAGAATTAAAACAAATACCAGCTAATTTTCCAACTGGAATTCCTATTTACGATAAAGACAATATTGATAAAATTACTTATCTTTCTGGTGCCCAAAAAAATCGTGGTTTGGAAATCGCCGGCTATTTACCCAAATTTGTACTTTCTCCAATTATGTTGCTTGTAGAGAAAAAAACCCTTGAACCTAGCCAAAACATTCAAGCCGAATATGATTGGAAAAATATTAATGAACTAATTAAAAAACCCATTGCTGATCATCGCAGTATTTTACAAATAGAATGGTCGGGATTGCCGGCCGAGCCAGAGTTTATTAAATCTTTTTTAATTGAAGAGCTTAAAAAAAATTATTATTACGAAATCACTGCTAACAGCGAAAATATTGATCAATTTATCTTTAACAGCCCCAACAAAAATATTGAAGGTTCGGTTTATATTCAAAAAAATGATCCAAGCAAAAAAGGCACAGATTACATGTCTTTAATTGTTAATTACCCAGAAGAATAGGATGTTTAAAAAATTTCGCTCCGAGACCAATTCTTTTACTGCCGCTGCCCTTATACTTGGGGCAGCGTCTTTTACTTCACGTTTTGTAGGTATTATTCGCGACCGTATTTTTGCTCATCAATTTGGCGCTAGCGACATTTTGGATGCTTATTTTTCGGCTTTCAAAATTCCCGACTTACTTTATATACTTTTAATCAGTGGGGCTTTAAGTGTAGGTCTAATTCCGGTATTTACCAAACTTTTATTAAAAGATAAAAAAGAAGCTTGGGTGTTAATTAGTAATATTACCAACATTGCAGGAATTTTTTTATCATTAGCTTCGTTTATTTTAATTATTTTTACTCCCCAACTTGTACCTTTGGTTGCTCCTGGTTTTGATGCTGAAAAAACCAAACTAACCATTAACATGACCAGAATAATGTTTTTGAGTCCACTTTTTTTGGGTCTATCGGCAATAGTGGGAGGTGTATTACAATCATTAAAAAACTTTTTAATTTATTCTCTTTCTCCTATTTTTTATAATTTGGGTATTATTCTTGCAGCTTGGTTCTTGGTGCCAATGATTGGGCCAATTGGTTTGGCTTGGGGTGTAGTTTTTGGAGCTATATTGCACTTGGCAGTACAGTTACCAACTTTTTTTAAAACTGGTTATGTTTATAAAGCTATAATAAATTTTAAAGATACGAATCTTCGCTTAATTGGCAGATTAATGGTTCCTAGAATATTGGCCCTTTCGGCTTTGCAAATAAATTTAATTGTCACCACAGCTATTGCTTCCACATTGTCAACTGGTAGTATTACAGTTTTTAATTATGCAAATAATTTACAATCATTCCCTTTGGGCCTGGTGGGGGTATCGTTTGCAATAGCCATTTTTCCGACTTTGTCGGCACTAGCAGCACAAAACAAAACAGCTGATTATATTAAAAATCTTTCTTCGGCTGTACGACAAATATTGTTCTTTATAACTCCGCTAACGGTAATTTTTTTACTTTTACGAGCCCAGATTGTTCGTTTGCTCTTGGGCACCGGACAATTTGATTGGAGTGCCACTATTAATACAGCCGATACTTTGGCATTTTTTTCTTTGGGATTTTTTGCCCAAGCACTTTTACCACTTTTGATCCGCGCTTATTATGCTTTGGAAGATACCAAAACTCCTTTTTTAATTTCTCTTGTTTCTGTAACAGTCAACATTGGTTTAAGCTTTTTGTTTACTCACGGTAGTTACAATCTAGGTACAGCTGGTTTGGCCTTGGCCTATTCTTTGGCTGGTACTTTAAACGCGGCGCTACTTTGGGTATTTTTACATTTAAAAACTGGTGGGCTTGATGAAAATAGAATCATAACCTCTATTTTTAAAATTTCTACTGCTGGTTTATTTATGGGCATTGTTATTCAAGCTGGTAAATATTTAATTGCTCCTTTGGTAGATATGCAAACTTTTTTGGGAATCTTTATACAGGGTAGTGCTACGGGAATTATTGGCCTCTTAATCTATATAATTATTGGCTTACTTCTAAAATCTCATGAAATGATTGTTTTTGTAAACACACTAAAAAATAAATTTATAAAAACTAAAAATCTCCCACCAGATATTTCGGGAATTAGTGAAATATAAAATCCGCCTCTTCGGCGGATTTTTTTTCGTCATCCCCGCGCAGGCGGGAATCTTTACTTGAGCGATAGATTCCCGCCTGCGCGGGAATGACGCTAAGTTATTACAAACTTATAGCACTTTTCAGCTCTTCCACTTTATCTACTTTTTCCCAACTAAATTCTGGCCGACCAAAATGGCCATAAGCAGCACTATTTAGATAAACTGGTTTGAGTAAATCCAAATGTTCAATAATTTTTCCCGGACGAAAATCAAATACTTTTTTTACTGCTTCAACTAATTTTTCTTCATCTACTTTTCCTGTACCAAAAGTATCTACATGAATACTAGTTGGTTCTGCTCGGCCAATTACATAAGCCACCTGAACTTCCACTCTATCTGCCAAACCAGCGGCGACAATGTTTTTGGCCACATAACGAGCCATATAGGCACCGGAACGATCTACTTTGCTTGGATCTTTACCGGAAAAACAACCACCACCATGACGGCCCATGCCACCATAGGTATCCACAATAATTTTGCGTCCTGTAAGGCCAGTGTCACCTTGAGGTCCACCAATTACAAACTTACCAGTCATGTTAATAAAAAATTCTGTCTCGGCATTTAAATATTCCGCACAAACTGGTTTAATAACTTTCTCAATAATATCTTTGCGTAAATCTTCCAGAGACACGGTTTCGTGATGTTGCGCAGCCACCACCACATTTTTTAATTTTACTGGTTTGCCATTTTCGTATTCTACCGCAACTTGCGTTTTACCATCTGGTCGCAAATAATTAATTTCACCACTCTTACGCACTTCGGCCAAACGTTTGGCTAATTTATGCGACAAAAGAATTGGCAAAGGCATTAATTCTGGAGTTTCATTGCTGGCATAACCAAACATAAGACCTTGATCCCCTGCTCCTTGTTCTTCGACTGATTGTTTATTAACCCCTTGGGCAATATCTGGAGATTGTTCGTGAATAGAAACCAAAACTCCGGCATGCTCGGCATCAATACCAAAGGCAGGGTCGGTATAGCCAATATTTTCCAAAACTCCGCGCACAATTTTTTGCACGTCGATATCGGCATGTGTGGTAACTTCACCGCCAACAATTACCAAACCTGTGGTAGTAAAACATTCTACTGCCACATGGGAATTTTTGTCTTGAGTTAAAAGCGCGTCCAACACGGCGTCGGAAATTTGATCGCAAATCTTGTCTGGGTGTCCTTCGGTAACTGATTCCGAAGTAAAAATGTATTTTGACATATGTTTTGTTTGGCCATTACCCCCCTTGGTAAAGGGGGGGGGCTAGGGGGGATATTGGCCAATAACCCCCTTAATCCCCCTTTATTAAGGGGGAAATTAAGTATTAAAAAAACGACTTTAGTCGTTCAAGAAGATAGACTCGTCCGCCGTAGCCTTAGCGTAGGCGAAAGAATTTTGCTAGCAAGTAATCCCGACCTAGTCGGCATAAAACTTTCTAGCAAAAAGCACCATTTTCTTGAACATAAAAATTATAACAAAATTATAAAAAACAATCAAGAGCAATTAAGCATCGGATCTTAAACCATAATGCTTAAAGACTTGCCCAGCATTCAGATTAGTTGTATTTTTGATATCAATTTTAAGTTTTTTTAAGATTGACAAGATATCCTTTTCTGGCCCTTCTAACTCCAAGTAAGTAGGTATTTCTGGATATTTATCAATTTCAAACCTTACTTTATGCAAACGATAGGAAATTCTAGTCTTTTTTCGTTTCGTTACACAAAAAAGACCCAAACCATTTAAAATCTTTTCCATTAAAGCAAAATCTGATACTTCTACTTGGGTTTCTTCCGAAACTTTGAAGAAAGTTTGATAATTTATTCCTTTGAATTTAAAATTCAAAAAAGTATTGTTTCCTTCTTTTCTTAAACGACAAAGATTATGAGCTTTTTTTATACTTCTATTTTTAAAATCAAAAATTCGTTCATCAAACAAAGTTTTTTTCATTATCCGTTTAGCACCAAGAGCCAAAATCTTTTTAATAATTTCTTTTTCATTAATTTCCAAAACTTTTAATTCAATTTCTTTCATAGTTCAATAAACTCACTACAAATAAATTATTTTCCAACTTTAAACATTGCTTCATGCCCAGGAATAATATAATCGGCAATTGCCAAAATTTTCTCTCGGCTTTTGTTGTATTCTTCTAGACTATACAAAAAATCTGGATCGGCTTGTATATTCATATCTGCCATAGCCACACCGTTTATAGCATCGCCAGCTATCACAATTTTGCCTAATTCCGTTTCTACTACTACCGAAACATGATCAATAGTATGGCCAATTGTTTCAATTACTTTTACATTATCGGCAATTGGTTCATTTACAATATCAAATCTCTCTATACATCCTTCAACAATTTTATGAGTCTGGCCGAGATAATTACTATGAATAAATCTATTATAAATTATTGCCTGGGGAAACAAAAAAATATTAGTTGTGTGATCAATATGTGTATGAGTTAAAATAACTGCTTGTATATCAGTTGTTTTTAAACCTTCATCTTTTAGAGCTTTAAGTAATTTATCTTTATTAACAAAAGCTCCTGGATCGACGATGATGTTTATGTTACTTTTAATTAAAGTGGTAGTTGCACCTAAATCCATTTTCCCGTCAGCATTCATTTCGTGTACACCTTCCACTAAAACTTTTACTTCTGTCATATTAAAATAATTTAACCACACTATAAACCCCACCAACCAAGAGTGCTAAGACCAAGAGACCACTTAATAATACTACATGATGTAGTTTGTATTTGCCAGTGGGTAAATCTCCGACTTGTTTGGCTTTCCAATAAATTAAAAGTAATAATAATGATTCAGTAGTTAAAAATACCCCGCCCACAATATCGATCATGACGATAAACTTTCTAAAACCAGCCACAAATAAAATTAACGGCACGCCACAAGCCACCAAAGTTGCCAAGGGTTTAGAAAATTTATAATCCCAAGATAAAGAATGACGAAACATTAAGGCGTGCGCCAAAAAACCCATACCCATGGCCAAAGCCGCAAAAATATTACCAAACCAAAATAAATAACTACCAATTTTTTGTCCCAAACCGATGGTAGCAATTTCGGTAGTAGCTTTGCCAGTAACTCCCAATACTGTGAGTGTAAAAAGTATATAAACAACTATACAAATTAAACTGGAAATTAAAATTGCCAATTTAAACTTTTTCTTATCATTTTTTAATAAACTATGAGATTCTAAAACTGCGCCACTACCAGAATAAGCAAATAAAATTACCCCAAAAGGCAATAAAAATGAAGTAAAATTATGATAAGTAAAATTGATCGTTTCTACATGTGGTACACTAACTAAACTAATAAAAATAATTACGGCCAAAATTATTAAACTTAAAAAGAAATCAATTACTTTTAAAACTCGCATGCCCGTATAAACCAAAAATGTAGCAACACCCCAAAAAATTATTCCCCAGGTATTGGGGTCACCGCCAAATAATTGTGACAATGATTGTCCTTCACCAATTATATAAACATTTAAAATACCAAACATTACAAAGTACACCAGCAGGGTCATAGTTACTTCGCCCCAAGTGCCTAAATATTTTTTGGCCAAACCAACCATTTGAAATTCGCCTTTGGTGCGTACGGCAATCTCACCAATAAGCAAATTAAAACCAAGCATGATCACACCTAAAAAAAGCAAATAAAAAAGCCCAATAAAACTACCTACCTGGGCTACAGCATACGGCACTCCCAACACTCCCGCGCCAATGGTGCCCGCGACAATCAAAGCAATGCCTTCGAATAAACCAATTTCTCTATGGAAGACTCCTTGATGCATTACTATCTCTTCTTTTTGTATTCTTTTGTAATTAAAACCAAACATAGTAGTGATATTATAACATATCTTGACACACAAATAAATATATTGTATAATTTTAAACAATCAATATCTGCACGCCTAGCTCAGTTGGTTAGAGCATCTCGTTTACACCGAGAGGGTCGAGGGTTCGAATCCCCCGGCGTGTACAATTGAAGAAATATCAAATGGTCGGCCGCTCTCGGCGGCCAAATTATACGGGGGCTGCCACGAAAAAACCAATTGGCGGTTTTGTAAAAGGTGGTGTGAGCCAATATTTTTAAGAAATGGTGTCATTTCCGTTTGGTTGTTGGTTTCCAGTAATTTGTTGGCTTTGTTAAGCGATAAAACAAAATCCTTAGCGAGTCCGAGCCAATTCATTCCTTTCTCTTCAATGTCTTTAATTTTCTCTTTTAATTCTAACTTTCTAGTTAGGATTTTTTGTTTTCGCTCGGTATATTCGCCTGTGGATAACACACCCGCAAGAAAGACGTCTAACAACTTTTCCAGTGTTGTTTCTATTTTTGCTAATTCGTTTTTAAGGTTTTGAATATTTGCTGTATGTGTTGAAGTATCTTTGGTATATTCTGCTTCCAAATCAAAAAATACCTTTTCTAACTCCACATCTGACAAAGAAATTTTTTGTAAATATTCTTTTATTTGCGTAAACAAAATATTATCACGCAAAAATAATTCTTCGCAAGGTCCTTTCTTGCGAGTGCAACGGTAATAAACATATTCTTTTCCGCTTTTCTTGCGTTTGTATTCCGCGGTTATGGCCGCACCACAAGAACATTTCATTAACCCAAGAAAAGTAAAATGATGTTTTTTGTATTTATGCGGTTTACCTTTTTCCAATAAAATTTCTTGCACACGGTCAAATAGTTTTTTAGAAATAATTGGTTCTTGCTTGCCCTCGTGGATTTCTCCGCTATATTTCATTAAACCAATGTAAAAAACATTGCGTAGGGTTTTGGATATTTGGCTTAGCTGGATTTGCGCCTCTGAACGACTTAAAAGATTATTTTGTATTGACCACTGACGAAGTGAGAATAAAGTATGCTGACCAGTCGCATACTGTTCAAAAAATTCGCGCAACTTTGGCGCCTTGTCCTGGTCAACATCTATTCCTCGGGTTTTCGGATTATTCAAATATCCCATGGGTGCCTTACTTGGCCAAATACCATTACGAATTTTTTGTCTTAGCCCTCGTTTTACATTTTCCCGCAAATTATCTACAAAGTATTTACTTTGCCCAAAAGCGATTTGAAGCATAAATAATCCTTGAGGTGTCGGTTCAAACCAGAAGCAAGGAAATTTCATAGATTTAATAACGCCACGGTCAACCAGATGAATTATCTTGCCACCATCCACACTGTTTCTCGCCAATCTGTCTGGGTGCCAACAAATTATCCCGTCAGCTTTACCTTTTTCGAGAAATGACACCATTTCGCCGAAAACAATTCGGCCGGGCTCTTTGGCAGTTTTGGCCTCGTCTAACGAGGCGACAATTTCCAGTTTTTCTTTGGCGGCAAATTCTTTTAATTCGGTAAGTTGGGCTTCAATGCTTAATACCTGTCGGTCGTCTTCTTCGGTACTCTTGCGAGCGTAAATTACATAACGCATAAAACAAAAAAGTTAAAAACAATTTGGATAAAAATTTTCTTTTCCCGTCCCGTTATTACATCGGGACACAAAACCGCCAATTGGTTTTTTCGTGGCAGCCCCCGTATAATTTGGCCGCCGAGAGCGGCCGACCATTTGATATTTCTTCAATTGTACTGTATTATAAAAAGTGTTCGGACCCGCCTTCGTAAAAACTTTGGCGAGGCAGGCGAATTTTATCAGCCCCCATTTTTACAAAAACGGTGTCGCGGTCTTTCAAAACTGCCAAAGAGCCCGTTAAAAATATTGGCTCGCACCACCTTTTGGGAAAAGAAAATTTTTAGACATATTTGGACAGAAATTTAACTATTTCTGTCTTTTTATTATACTTAAATTAGTGTATTTGGCTTAATTTAGCGAAAATTGTGGCCATACTATTGACAAAACCCTATTTTTATGATATACTCTATTGTTAAGAAAATCTATTAAAGAGCTAGAAAAAAATGTGTAATAACGTGTTTTTCTCTGGCTCTTTACAACCTACAAGCCCAGCTACAAAAAGCTGGTGGTTATATTTTCTCTGTCGCTCTTGTTCGGAGGCACGGGGTGCCTTTGGACTAACCCTTTGCGGGAGGATACGATGCAAGTGAGTCTGTTGGATCTGGTGCTCGTAGCGCTCGTGGCGCTGATGTTCGTGTACACGTGGTTCTGCCGCTCGTGGGTGCTGGCGGACGCACGAGACATGGACATGGCCGGCGGGTACACCCGCTGGAGGGGTGACATGGACACCTTCAAAATTCACGAAAGGTCCGTCGCAAAGGTACGGTTCTGGTCTGTTTTCACCCACAAAAAATTGAAAAAGTCAGGAATATTCTGGGCGTTCTTCCCACACAAACTAGAAGAGCTGCCAACGAGCGGGCCAGATGTGTGCACAGAAGATGAATATGTGGGTTGGTTGGAAGCATGGGTCCACATCCCTCATTTCGGCATGTACAAGAGAGCTCTGCTGGCAAGGGCTGTCGTGCTGTCGGGTGTGGTCGTGTACTACTCGTTCACATTCCTGAGCTAGGAGGGGTAGATGAAAACGCGAACGATCGTGGCGATCATCGTCGTCGTCGGCATTCTGCTGGGTGCGGTTCTGTACAGGATGCGAGAAAATGCCCAAGTGGTCTTCAAGGGCCCGGGCGTCATCTCGTATGACCGAGAGACTAACACTCTCTCGGTGTCGAAGTTCCTCTGCTTCAACCCTCACGGGTGCAAGCCGGGGAAAGAGCCACTGTACCCCGGGGTTCAGAAGTACGAGGGGATCACCAAGGACAAGTTCCTCTACTGCCATGTTCCGCTGACAGAAGTGCCAGAATGGAACTTCTGTAATTTCGACCCGGCCTTCGGCGCCAACTTCGGCAACTACCACGCGACTGCCGAAGAACTGGCGTGTCTAATCGGCGTGGACACCACGCCGTCAACAACGCTGGAAATCGAAGTACGAATTCGATAATCCAGCGATCTAGGGCGCTTCAGCCCAATCTCACCCCCCCAACAAACCAACCTAAGCGGATGCCCCCAAATCATCGGACGCATACTTCGTCCAGGGGCTGGTCGAGGCTGGTAAGGAAAAAGAGACATTAAACCGTCAATCTCAATCACTAGTTCTTAATGTGAAATATCGTTGAGAGCTGATGTAAAATGATTGACGGTTTTTTGTTTGTAAAGAATTTGCCGCCAAAACCATAAATTTTTCAAACATTTGGGACTTGAAAAATTTATGGGAATGAGTTATAATCAACTCATTAAAAAACTGTAAATTGTCAAAGACCGCGACACCGTTTTTGTAAAAGTGGGGGGGGGGCTGGTAAAATTCGCCTGCCTCGCCAAAGTTTTTACGAAGGCGGGTCCGAACACTTTTTATAATACAGTACAAAAAAATCGCCTAATTGGCGATTTTTGTTTTTACCAATTCCCAATAACTCGCATCATGTTTTACTTCACGCATCCAATACCACCATTCCACACCCCAAAGATAAGCTTGTGACACCCCAATTTTTTCTACATAATCAAAATGATTTTCCAAACGACCTATATTCATAGTTTTGGCTTGTTCTTCCAAATCAGTATTACTTGGGCCACTACTAGTAAACCAAGGTTCAGCCTGTAATTCGGCAACAATAAAATTTTCCAGGTTTACTCCCCAAAATTCGGCTTTTAAACGATAAAATGCCGCTGGTACCCAATCATACTGCCAAATCCGACCACTAGGTGTACGAACAATACGATAAATTGTAGTGCCCAACAAATCTCCAACCTTAGAAGAATCTTGCCAAGTACTTAATTCCCCACTGTCAGTAATTAAAATTCTATGATCCTTATCTAAACTTCTCACCAAACTTACTTCATCACTAACCAAAGTACTGTCATAATGTTCGCACTCGCCAAAACGAAATTTTATAAAGGGTTCGTTTTCTACTTGCCACATATATAGAGCAGGATTTTTTTGATAACGTTCCACAACAATTTTTACATAATTAAAAAAACTACGACTGTACTCACTGTTATTTTCTTCTTTGGACCACTGTGGCACGTGACATTCTGGCCAACGAGGTGCTTTTTGACCCACCACCAAGAGCACATTTACCCCCCTTTTCCGGGCTTCATTCATCTGCCAATCAACAGCGCTAAAATCAAATTTATTTTTCTCGGCTTCGGTTTCGCTCCAGGTGGCTGCCAAACGAATATACTTTGGTTTTAGTTCGTCCAACATGGTCAAATATGTTTTTTGCCAATCCAAACCTAAACTTTGGGCATGAAAACGGCTAAAACTTATTCCATAATCTACTTTATATTGTTTGTTTGACAACAACCACAAACAACCATAAAAAATAATTAAACCCATTTTAAAAATCATACAATAAACAAGGCCGAACCAATAATTATTAAAATAATTGCCAAAATTTCCATAACCATTTCACGCTTGGTAAAATATTCTTTAAAAAATTTAGGAAAAAATTTAGTAGACAAATAAATTAACAAAAACATTAAAGCATATTGTAAACCACCCAAGGCATTGACGATAATTACACTGCCGATCGCCGTGGCATACTGAAGCAAAACTGTAGCTACTACACTTAGTACTTTATTGGACAAAATAACAAAAATTTTCTTTTCTTGTTTAGTTTTTTGTTCCTGATTTTTCGTTTTTTTAAAACTTTTTCTAACACTAGGCAATGCCAACATTAAAACTCCCAAAAAACCAGTTGTACCACGCGCCCAAATAAACGTTGGCCAAAATTGATAATGCAAATATAAATATTTGATACTTACCAAAGAAACGGCAAAAAACAATCCGGAAATTATTGCCCAAATAAATCCTCGGTGAAAACCGCTATGTTGTTTACTCTTTTCAAAAGCAAGCAGCAAACAAGCTACTGACAAAGTAATAACACCTAAAATTTGAATATTGGATAATTTTTCACCTAAAAAAGTACTACTTAATAAATAAGTAAATAAAGTTAAAATTGCTCCACTAAATGGTCCGATGTGTGATGCTTCTCCTTCGGCTACTGCCAAAAACAAAGTCCACATTGCCAAACCAAAACTTATTCCCGATATCAAGCCCCAAAACCAATCATTATTTAAAAAAGGAAAACCAAAATAAAATTGCAAAAATAAAATTGGCAACATTACAATTGCCGTATAAAAAGCATAAACTGCGGGCTTACTTTTTTGGTTACTAACAATAAACTTATCCAAAATTGACACCAAGGCTAAACAAAAATAACCAATGGCAGAAAAAAATAAATACATAGTTTATAATAAATGAATGTCTTCTATTTCACTTGGGGTACCTTTTAAAACAATATCTTCTATATGGTAAGCGCCATTTCGCGGAGCATTTAGAAAACCGCTCATAGCTGCCTGCGCCAACCACCCCGATTCTAGCCAGTCAAAAAGCCACTCGGCAGTGTAATTTGGATCTTGTTGTTCTACACCCGCACCAATTGATTTTAACCAAGCTTTGTTGAATACTTCTTGCGAACCCACTGGTGGAGCAATAATAATTGGCAAACCCAAGCCCGCATAAAAAGACAACTCACTAGGTTTGGTCCACAAAATATCGGTATCTAGCAAAATTGCATTAAACTTGGCAAAGTAAGCCATTTTATTTTCTGCAAAAATAATATTTACTTGATTATTATAAAAATTTTCTAAATTTAATTCTTTGATTGCCTCTTGATAAAAACGATAAACATCTTGACGCACACCAGCAACCAAATTTAAACGGATGGTCCCATTTTTAATATGGTTCTTTAAACTTTTTAAAATTGTGACCCCTAAATCTTTTTGTGCACCTGCACCACCTACCGCAAAAGTAATGGTCAGTGGTTCTTTACCATCATGTTTTTTGTTGGTAAAAACTTTACCCAAAAATTCACTTAAAGTATTTTTGAATTTTTTTTGATATTTGCCTTCCGGGTCTAAATGACTTACCCGATGAGCCACGCTTTGGCGTAAAATTTTTAAATCTCGACCACCAATATTTTCTTTGGGGAGTGGAAAACCAGTAATAAAAATATTACTAGGCCGAACACCATAAAGTTCCAAACGTTCTTTGACCCGACGATTGGGTATTAAAAATTTAATCCGACTTTTGTTGGCATGTAACGGCGCCCAGGCCCGAGAACAATCAGCATCACAAATTACCAAATAAATGTCGCCTTTGTAGCCGTGCTCTTCGGCAAAATAAGCAGGAGTAAAAAAAGTACTAATTAGTGGCAAAGGATTTTTGTTTAAACGATTAATTAAATCACGCCCCCAGCCACTCCTAATCATTTTATAAATTTGTTGAAGTTGTAATGTTGGTTTACTTAAATCACGTGCAGGATAAAAATTTTCTACCCGTTGAAAATAATCCATCATTTTAAAAATTCGTTCGCCAACAAATGGTAAATTTTTTAAACGTGATATTGTTTCGTATAGTCCTTGTCCTGCTTGCCAACGTTTTTCATCGGCTTTGGGAATACCCGGATAAATATTGGCATTAATAATTCCGCCTTCGGCCAAATCGGCCAAGGGATAGGCAGCACGTTGATGGCCATAGCCCATATCAACAGCTACCACATAAGCTTTTTTATTTTCGACAGGCATGTGGAAGAAATTACAATAACTATATTATAGCAGAAAAACAAAAAACCCTCCACACTTGTTACTTTCTTTTATTAGAAAATAAAAAATGTGGAGGGTGGGGCGAGATCTTGCACTTCTCGCCCCTGTTGATGATCGACGATCGGCGTGTGGTGAACACGCGTCACGGATACATCCGACTTTTCCCTCCTTGAATTACTTCTTCCTGGTTTCCCAGTAGATCTTCTTGAACGTGTCGCCGGAGCTCTTCCTGATCGAGCCGAGCAGGTAGATCGCGATGAAGGACAGCCCGACGAAGGAACACCAGGAGATCATGTTCATGAAGCTGGCCCACTTCTCAGCCGAGATCTGGATCATGGCGCCGATCTGACCAGGATCCGAGACCGCCTGGTCCACGAGCGGCAGTCGAGCTCCACTAACCAGGCACAGGGCGATGATGATGCCGACGAGCGCTTCGCCAGCAATGAGACCTGCGGCAGGCATGACGTAGTGGGTCTCCACCATGGTCTCGTAGGCGCGCCTGGGGGTAACCTCCAGACTGGTCTCATCATCGTCAGCCTGGACCTTGGGCAGGAAGTTCTTGTTGGGGCTGATCTTGTGCTGGATGAAGAGCGCCAGCAGACCGCCGATCGCGATGGGAATGGCTACCGCGATGCCCAGGTAGATGCCAACGGCCGTGGCCATGGGGTAAAGCCGGAAGACCTGGCGACCCTGCTTCTGCAGTTTCTTGAGCCGGATGTCGCCGACCACGAGCACGAGGCCCAGGACCATGCCAATCAACACCATGCCCAAGTACGGCATCTGCCCACCAGAGAGCCAGGTCAGGAACGACTGGACAATGGTGGACATGAGCATGGCCTGAGGTGCGGGCATGGGGTGAGGATGTTCGGGAGTGGGATCGCCAAAACCGTACGCCTGATTCAAGGCCGAAAGCAGAACGGGCAGGATCAAGGCCGAAACGACCGTGCCAAGGATCATGGCCCACTGCTGACGCTTAGGACTAGCCTTGAGCAGGAAACCGGTCTTCAGGTCTTGCGACACAGCGCCGGCCGTACACGCGGCACAGCACACCACTCCGGCGATCACGAGCAAGATGACCTTGGCCTGCGCTATGTCTGCGGTCAGAAGCGACCGGAACGGCAGGAGCACCAAACAGGCGAAGAGCAGGCCGGAGATGGTCATGCCCGAAACCGGGTTGGAAGTGGAACCGAGCTGTCCCACAGTGTAACTGGCGACCAACGAGAAGAATCCGCTGGCGATCACGATAGCCACCGTGGAGCTCAGACTCAGTACCAACGAACCCGAGAACTGTAGGTAGAGCACGAAGACTCCGAAGATGCACATGGCGGCGATGACGAGTTGGTGCGACGATTTCATGTCGACCTGGTTGTCGCTTACGACCACAGCCCCGACCGCCCCCCGACGTCGCTTGCTCTCCGATTTCCAGAGATCCAAGGCAATGGCGATGAGCGAGTAGAAAGCCGCGACCACCATGGTACCAATGCCCAGGAACCGTACCACCAACTTGAGGTTGGTATCGGCGCTGAAGTCCGGGCTCAGGTAGCTGTAGAGGGGCTGGGTGAACATGTTCATCAGGCCGCCGATCAGGACCAGCATGGCGGCGTTGAAACCGATGATCACGCCCACAGCGACCATGGCCAGCGAAATGTCGCTGACAACGGACATGACGACGGTCTTTTCCTTACCACCGTCGACCGTACGGCTGAACTCCTTGAGCACGGCCGTATCTGGAACAATGCCCAGAATACCGTTCATGACCTTGACGATGACTCCGATGAGCGAGAACTTGACGAGTGACCAAATGCCGCTCGGATTGTTCTTGAACATCTGGAGCATACGCGCAGTAGCACGGCCTTCAGCATATTTCAATTCTTTGTCGCGCTCCACAATGAGCGGCCGCCTAATGCGGATCATGAAGATGATGCCTACGACGCCACCGAACAATGCAACGCTCGAAACCAGGTACCAAGGCAGATCCGGAAGCGCCTGGCTCACGACGAGCGCCGGCATGGTAAAGAGAACACCCGCGGCCAGCGACTCGCCGGCCGAGGCCATGGTCTGGACCATGTTGTGCTGGAGCAAACTGCCGCGCCGCAGGATGATGGCCGCGACCACAGCCGCAGGCACACTGGCGCAGATGGTGTTGCCCGTGCGGAGACCGAGGTAAAGGGACGAGAAGGCGAAGAAAATCGCCAACACCACCCCGAGTACCACGACTCCTACACTCCACTCTTTTCTCTCATTTCCCGGACTTGACATCTGTCCCTCCCCCCGATCTCATCGGGATAGTGATGCAAATTGTGCAAATAGTAAAATATCAATCGTCCGCAAGTGCAAGTTGCAAACGAACAATTTGAAGCAACCCACAAGGTTGCGTTGAAAATGAACGTTAATCCACGCCAAGATAGACCAAAAAGGCCGTCTTTAAACATGGAAATCTACTTTCATTTAAGCAGAGAGAGAGAGATTTGTCAATAACAAAAAACCACTCAAACAAGTGGTAGTAGATATTGAATATTAATTATTCAAACAATTCTGCATGCGTGCCAGTAGCAACAAATTCTAAAACTAAAATATCTTCATAAACACGATATATTAACAACCAATCAGGAAAAATATGACATTCGTAAAATCCCTCAAATTCACCAGATAATTTGTGGACAAAATTTTTCTCCGGCAACCGCTTGTTGTCTGCCAAAAAATTCATTATCTTAATTAATTCAGTAACTATTCTATTTTGTCCGGAACGGCATAATTTTTTATATTGACGCTTAAAACGGCTGGAGTATCTAAGCTTATAATACATAATAAATTAAGCCATTAATTCTTTTAGCAAACTAGCAACCGAAGTATGTTCATGGCGTTTTCCCAACTCATAAAATTTTCTGGTCTGTTCTGATTCACGCAAAATTTTTCTTTCCTGTTCTGGTGTAAAACCATTGTCTGTTAACAAAGGAAAAGGTATACCTTTGCATTTTAAAACCTGCTGAAAATAAATTTTCACACCAGTACTTAAATCTAAACCCAAATTAGCAAAAATACTAGCCACTTTTTTCTTGGTCTTAGCATCCACACGCAATTGCACTGTATTAGACATATTATTTAACTTAAATATTAACAAATTCATTATATCACATTGTATATACATTGTCAATACAAGTTATCCACAAAATATTTTTTCACTAATTCTCCAACTTTTCCATCCACCTCTTCTACTTTTATTGAAGGCACTTCACCAGATTTTTCAATTAATTCAATTACTACTTTTAAAATATGTTTCATACCCGGAATAATATGACGTTCGCGATCTTCGGCATAAGAAAAACGAATATAACCTCGTCCCATTTCGCCAAAGTCTGAGCCCGACAGTGTCGCCACTCCCCTTTCATTCAATAACCAATTACGTAAATCAACATCCGATTTTAAACCCAAATCTTCTTTTACATATTTTAAATCTAGCACTCGCTGAAAACTTGGGAAAAGATAAAAAGCGCCTTCGGCTTCATTACAAACAATATAGGGTTTAAGTAAATTTAAGGCTTCGGAAACAAATCCACCCTTTTTTTCATATTCCACAAAATCTTGATTGATAATTTTTTGCACTTCGTCTTTTACACTTTTGTAATGATAACCATCCAAATCAACATCACCATAAATTGCCCCAGCCACAATTTGTTCCATTTTATTTACATTACTCCATTTGTTGATCGCCAAACGACCAAAAATTTCTATTAACCACGCTGGAGCAACCGTAAAACCAAGTCGCCAACCAGTCATCGCATAATTTTTGGAATAACCATTTAAATTTACCGTCCAATCCAACATGCCCGGAATAGAAAGAAAACTAAAATGTTTTCGCCCGCCAAAAACAATTTGATCATAAATATCGTCAAAAATTACAAAAAATTTGTGTTGCTTAACTAATTCTGCCACTTGTTCCAAAGTTTCTTTTGGCATCATCATGCCTGTGGGATTTTGTGGGGTGTTGATAACTAATAATTTTATATTTTGATTTTCACTAAATAATTTTTCCAAATCTTCTACACGAAATTCCAATGTCTTGCCCTGAGCGATAGCCGAAGGGTTTGTTTCTTTGTGTGCTTGCCAATGTAAAACTTGGCCATGATGATAAAACTCGGCTAACGATTCATAAACCGGATACCCAGGATCTTGAACAATAATTTTGTCTCCTGGGGCAATAAGAGTTTGCAAAGTTAATTCAATAGCTGATTTACCAGCTGGTTCTAGCAAAATATTTTCTGGTTTAATTTCCACTCCCCGCACTTGGCTCCAATATGTGGCAATATTTTGTCGCACTTGTGGATAACCCAAGAAATGACCATACTTGGTTTGTTTATTTTTTAAAGCTTCAATTGCTACATTGATAATTGGTTCGGGAGTGGTAGGGCCGGTATCACCAACATGAAATTTATAAATCTGCGGAAATTTGCCAGAATTTTCTACTTTTATTACTTCGGCACCAAAACCAAAAGCAGTTTCTGTGCCAAGATAATTTAAAGCAGGATTAATGGTAACGTTTGGGACAAAACCTTTGTCGGATAAAAATTTGGGTATTTGCATAAGTGTTAATTGTCATCCTGAACTCGCATTCGACCTGAGCTCACGCCGAAAGGTTTCAGGATCTCCCGGGATGCTGAAATAAATTCAGCATGACAAATTATTTAGTTATTTTTATTTAATAATATTTAAAATTTTATTTTTTATATCTTCACTCATCATTCCCGCCAAAGCATATACTTCATCACTAGTGCCAGACTTTAAGTAAGTGTCAATACTAATTCCTCGTTCCTGATAATCAGCTGGCAAAATAAAAGGATACAAAAATCCTTTCCAACCATTATGGATAGGAATAGTAATGGCGCGTTCTTCATCGGCAAATATTTCCTGGGCTTTGGCCGGATTATTTTTTCGCAATTCTTCAAATAATTGTGGCGAAGTAACTGCCAAAACTTTTACACTTAAACCTTGTGCTTCCAAATCTGGGACAATTTTCATGGTATTTGCCATTGGAATACTGCCACTCACAGCCAAAACTATTTTTTTACTATTTTCTTTTGATTCTTTAGTTTCATAAAAAACATAAGCACCATTATTAGCGTCAGCTGGCTTTGACGAACCTACACTTCTGTCTAAGACCAAAGTATCAGGACGAGAAACCGACAAAACAATTGGTTCGCCTTTTTCTAAAGCATAAAACAACATGGCAATGGTTTCATTGGCGTCTAGTGGTTTGTAAACTTTTATTCCTGGGTAGGCAGTAAAAATACTCATCCAATACATTCCTTGGTGCGTTGGGCCATCTTCACCAGTTTCTGGGCCATCATGCGCGGCCAACATTATAAAGAAACCTTTGTGCGTTGGATCTAAATGATTATTGATTAAAGTTAAACGCACACAATTGGTCATCATGGATGTAAACACCGCATAAGAAGAAAAAATAGAAACTGGCGCAAAACCACCAGGCAAACGATCCACGGTTAAACCGGCCGACCACATGGCCATATTTTGTTCGGCAATCCCAAAACGCACGCCACGACCAAGTGGATTAGTACGCGACATTATTCCAAATACTTTTTCGGCCTTGTCGGTTAAAATTGATTTACTTAAATCCCCAGTACCCGCATAGAAAAAAGCAGTTTGTTTCATTAACCATTCAAACCAAGCTTGGGTGGCTTTGCGGGTGGCTACTTTGGTGCCAGGCTCATAAACAAATTCTGCTGGTAATTCGACTGGACATTTTATAGAAGTAGGATTAACCAATTCTCGACCAGCCAAAGTTGTTTTCATGATTCCTATATTTTCTTCCTCACTTTTTAAATTATTTTTGGTAACTACTAATCTCTCGGCAATATAACTACCTAATTCTGGAGTTAAAGCATTTTGGACTACGGCAATATCTTTTAAAATTTCTTTTTCTACACCAGGCACTTCAAAACCTAAATTCTTCATGATTGCCACATACTCATCAAACTTCGCTGGGCTACCATGTGAATCAGCAGTATTTTCTTTGGCACCATAATATTTTCCTTTTATCGTATGGGCAATAACTACTGTCGGACTGCCATTGGCAAAACCTTCGGCAGCTTTTTTATAAGCATAAATACATTCTAAAAGATTATGACCATCAATTTCAATTACATTCCAACCCATACCCAACCAATGATTAATATATGGCGAAGAAATTACTTCGTTGATATCGCCATCAATTCCATAATGATTATAATCCAAACTAACAATTACGTTATCCAAGCCAATTACATTTATTAAATTACGAGCTTCGTAACTCATACCTTCTTCACTTTCGGCATCGCCCATAAACACCCAAAACTTGGTTTTTAAACCACAAGATTTGTGTACTGCTGCCATGCCTCCAGCTACCGATAAACCATGACCCGAAGGGCCAGTACCAAAATCTGTTAAAGGGTTATGATTTTCAATGTGTCCTTGGGGACCATCTGGGTGACGAAATCTAGCTAAATCTTCGGGCAAAACTGCTTGTAATTTTTTGCCATCAAAATTTATTCCAGCTTTTCTTAAAGCTTCATAAATTACTGCCAAACCAGCATAAAGACCTGGCGAACAATGTCCAGCACTCCAAATCACCCGATCACGACCAGTATTTTTTGGATCCAGTGCGTCAAAAGCCATTGCCCCACCCAGTACCATTCCCAAAAATTGTTCTACTTTGGCACTAGGACCGCCTGGGTGGCCAGAACGTGCCGCTTCTACAGTGGTAAAAATAAAACCACGCATAATGCGGGCAATTTCGGTTAATTTTTCTAGATCAATTCCTGGTAAACTTGCTAATGTTTGGCCTTGTAAGTTTAAATATTCCCCACCTTTGAAGTTATAAGACATAATTTATAATTTTATAAGTAAACAGATTATAACAAAAGCTAATAAAAGTAACAAGGTATGAATAAATGTCTAATTACCTAATTTCTAATACCTAATGAAATTGCAAAAAATCAAATTAAAATTTGACATTTTATTAGACATTAGAAATTTGTAATTTGTTATTTTAAATCTTTATTCTTTGCCGTATCTTTTCTTAGCAAGTATCACATACCCCTGCGCCTCTACCCACTTGCCCAGTAAATACATTTCTACTAGTCCATACAATTCACACAAAGCTGTAGAATAAGGATGTAAACGTTTTTTAATTTTATATAAAATTTTATTAATTAATTTTAAAATTGGAAATTTTTGTTGATTTTGTAACTTATCAAAAAATTCATCTGGGTGTACCAAAAAACTTGCCCAAAAAGCTGAATACATTTTTTTTATTTCAAAACCTGAGGCTTCAATATATTCACGCAAAATATTTTTGGAATAAAGCGAAATATGAAACTCGGCGTGCGGATCTACATTTAAACCACGACTCATTAAATAATTTCTTACATAAGCATGACGACCCAATTTTGATTCACTAAACATGGCCAACACCCCACCTGGTTTTAATACCCGATTAAGTTCACTTAACCAAGAACGCACATCGGCCACATGACCCAAAACATCACTAGTGTAAATTGCATCAAAATAATCTTCTACAAATGGTAATTCTTGGCCATTGTACCACTTTACTTCGGCCCAAACTCCATATTTTTTTATTTTTTCGCGTGCCAAATCCATTTGCAAATTTACTACATCCACACCATATACTTCTACACTTCTACCAAAAATCTTTTTTAAAGAAATTACATCACTGCCTGTGCCACAACCAATATCTAGTACGCGAATAATAGATGACTCAGCTTCCGTCATCCCCGTGAAAACGGGGATCTTTCCCCTACTGAAGATTCCCGCCTGCGCGGGAATGACGCTTTTAACATGCTTAACAATAAAATTATACAAAAACCATTTTTTGGGATAAAAAAGTAATTTTAACCAATCTTTAAAAACAACTTTTTCATTTTTAAAAATTGGTTCGGCATCCCAAATTTCCGAACCATCTACTTGAATTTTACCCCAACCCATTGTTGTTTTTTTATCCAGCATACGGTAATATTGTAACATAAACAGACTACAGTTAACAGATAGCAGATAACAAATATCAATTTGTCTACAATTTGCTATCTGCTATTTGATATCTGATAACTGAACAATATGTTAAATAATTTTCTGCTCATAAATAAACCCTCAGGCTGGACTAGTTTTGATGTTGTGGCTTATGTTAGAAAGATGGCACGCAAACAAAACCAAGGGATTGCCACGTCAGCCGATGCGAATCGGCTTCCTCGCAATGACAAAATAAAAGTTGGACATGCCGGTACATTAGACCCATTTGCCACAGGGCTTTTGATTGTTGGTGTGGGAAGAGAAGCAACAAAAAGACTGGATGAATTTAAAAATCTACCAAAGACTTATGTGGCAACAATTAAACTTGGTTCAGTAAGCGATACGTTTGATAAGACAGGTACAATCATTATCCCCCTTAAAAAAGGGGGAATAAGGGGGTTGTTTGCCAAAATTTTTACCAATAACCCCCCTCACCCCCCTTTACCAAGGGGGGTAATTGAACGGGTGTTAAAAAAATTCATCGGAAAAATTAAACAGATGCCACCAATGTATTCTGCCAAAAAAATTAATGGCCAAAAATTATATAATTTGGCGCGCAAAGGGATAACTGTTAAACGTAAAAAAAATAAAATACAAATTTATAATCTAAAACTTCTGGATTATAATTATCCAACACTAAAAATAGAAGTAGAATGTTCAGCCGGAACTTATATCCGTACCCTGGCCAATGACATTGGTAAAAAGCTAGGCTGTGGGGCGTATTGCGAGGAATTGGAAAGGACAAAGATTGGAGAATATAAATTAGCAGATGCAAAGACGCCAGACAATTGTCATTCTGAACTTGCATTCGACCTGAGCTCACGCCGAAAGGTTTCAGGATCCTTTGGGATGCTGAAACCTGTCTGCCGATAGGCAGGTGAATTCAGCATGACAAAAACAAAAAGAACTCCCCTCTGCTCTAATTCTTTTAATAAAGAAACAAAGCAGATTTGGGGAGTTCTTTTTTTCTCCTTTCTAGAATGAACATCCAAACCCACGCCGAAATTGGCAGTTACCTCCGGTGGTCGACCACGGCGTTGAACCCGTCGACGAGGTCGAGCATTTGGTCGCAGGTCACGATCTGGCTGGTGGAGGTGACAGTCTGCCCCGGGTACTCCACAAAGTGGAGACACAGGTGACAGGGCGGTCCGAACTCGTCAGCGAATTCCTCCGGCTTCAGGTTCTCGGCCTCGACCTCGAGGAAGGGCACGGGCTGTTCGTCGCCCCACGCTTCACCCGTGGTCATGTTGAAGCACCATGGTTCAGTATAGATGATGCTGTAGCCGCAGGGGCAGCAGTAGTGCAGTACATTGCTACTGTACTTGCAGTTGTCTGGCGGGCTGATGAAGGCACCGTGGTAGGGTTTGGTGACGCACCCGTCGTCACCGATCTGATAGGGTAGCAGAACCTCACCCACGCGCTCGACCGCCTGATCGATCTGGTCAGTCTCTTCGACCGTGGTATCGAGCTGGCTGTCGACCACGTCGACCGGTGGCGCACTGTCCACCGTTTCCGAGTTCGAAGCGGACACGGCGTTGTAATAGGCCGTGACGCCTCGAATGAGAGTAACCAAGCCCACCAAGGCGGCACACCCAACGAGAAAACGACTGTTCATGGCTTGTCCCCCTCACTGGTTATTGATCCTGTTCCTGAAGTAGTTCGTTGTTTCCCCCTGAGCGTCCAGATCCTGCTCGCCATACGGCGTACGCGGAATCAGAACGCCATGCGTGGGCGTGTTGAGCTGTACTTCGGCCTTATCCAGGCCCGGCTTGCCCAACCCAACCCAGACCATGGTCAGGATCACCAGGAGAATGATGCCTACTGGTGACCACTTCTGAATGGCATCCATTTTTACCCCCCTTCATTTGGAGCAAGTTGTATTTACCCTACTCCAAAACCTCTATTTTGTCAAGGTTATCCACACCCCAAACTATTTTCCCCTCACAAAACCCAAATCTTGACAAAATCCTTAAAATGTGCTATAATATTGAGGTCTTTTAAATTAGTAATTATTGAGGAATTTCTGTTCTAAACGGATGCGAAAAAGACGAAAAAAGTTTATGATTTTAAGAAAAAATAGCTTAAATAAAGCAAATTATTCTTCTTCCAAACTATTTTCCAAATTGTCACACTAAAGTGACAAGCTTCTTCGTATCATAAGGTTTTCTACCTAATTTTAGAACCAGACCTCAATTTGAGAATATTTTTATGTTGGAAATAATTATTGCAATTGTTGCCTCATTTGTCAGTTTGGCCATTGGTTTGGGTTTGGGTTATTTTATCCGCAAACAAGTGGGTAAAAACCAAGCTTCTAGTGTAGAAGCCAAGGCTGAAAAAATCTTAAATGAAGCAAAAAATAAAGAGCAAGAACTGCTTTTAAAAACCAAAGAAAAAGCCATCAAAATTATTGATGAAGCCAAAGTAGAAGAAAATCAACGTCGCCTAGAAATTAGTCAAATTCAAAAACGTTTGGAAACTCGCGAAAGCATGTTTGACAAACAACTCTTGGAGTTTGAAGAACGCAAAGAAAGAATGCAAAAAAAGGTTGAGGAAATTCAAGCTATTAAAACCCGAGTAGACGAAGCCTATGAAAAAGCTTTGTTAGAATTACAAAGAATTTCTAGCTTAGACAAAGAAGAAGCGAAGGCTTTACTTTTTGAACGAGTAGAAAAACAAGTAAAAGATGATTTAATGGGCCGGATTATTAAATTGGAACACGAAAACAGTGAAGTTTACGAAAGCAAAGCCCGTGAGATTGTAATTGATGCTATTCAACGTTGTGCTTCTGATCATTCTTCGGAAACCACTTCTACTGCGGTAAATTTACCAAGTGATGAAATGAAAGGTAGAATTATTGGCAAAGATGGACGTAATATTAAAACTATTGAAAAAATGACTGGCTGTGAATTAATAATTGACGACACCCCAGACATGATTTTGGTTTCTGGCTTCTCCCCTATCCGCCGCCGTGTTTGTCAGTTAGCTTTGGAAAAATTAATCAAAGATGGTCGTATCCAGCCAGCCAGAATCGAAGAATTTATTGAAGAATCTAAAAAAGAATTAGCTCTGGATATTAAAAAAGCCGGTGAGGAAGCTTTATACAAATTAGGCATTACTGGTTTGGATCCAAAATTAGTTTCCATTGTTGGTCGCCTTAAATATCGAACTTCTTATGGCCAAAGTGTTTTAAACCACTCTATAGAAGTAGCTCAACTTTGTGGCATGATTGCCGAAGAACTTGGTGTAGATGCTGCCAAAGCCAAAAAAGCTGGCTTTTTCCATGATATTGGTAAAGCCGTGGACCAAGACACCCAAGGCAGCCATCCAGAAATTGGTTATACTATTTTAAAGAAATTTGGCATGGATGAAGACATTGCTGATGCTGCTGCTCACCACCATGATGACAAACCAGAAAAATTACTCACTCAAATTGCCAAATCTGCTGATGCTATTTCTGCTTCTCGGGTTGGCGCTCGTCGCGACACTTATGAACAATTTGTAGCACGTTTGGAAGAACTAGAAAAAACTGCTTCCGATTTCCCTGGCGTGGACAAAGTTTATGCTATTCAAGCAGGCCGCGAAGTAAGAATCTTTGTTAAGTCTGACCAAGTAGACGATTATCAAGCTTATAACTTGGCCAAAGATATTGCTAGAAAGATTGAAAATGAATTACAATATCCTGGTGAAATTCGCGTAAATGTAATACGCGAAACCAGAATCATTGAGTACGCGAGATAAGTTGAAAGTTTATAAAGTTTTTAAAGTCCATAAAGTCAAAACCTCCTCCGCAATATGCGAAGGAGGTTTTATTTTTTACAAACTATTACCTTACCACTCATCTTCATTACCTGTTTCACTAAACCATTTTTTTTCTAAATTTCGTAACAAACTACTTATTTCTTTATTTTCTGGAATGCCTAAATCTTCTTGATAACCAACCGATCTTAATCTTTGAATTTCAAGTTTTAATCTATGATATTCATCATCAGCAACTTTTTTTACTTCATAAGTAGCTCCCTGTTCCTTATTGTTTTCCATTTGTTTACTAGTTTCAACTAATTTTTCCAATAACGAACGAATTTTTGTGTTAAAAAATTCTTCTACTGTAGCTAATCTCTCAGCTTTTAATTCTTCCTCACTCTTTCTTTCTAAGTCATGCCCCAAGACGCTAGAATAAAAAAGGTCCTTAGAATTATCACTATTACCATTTTGCACATCATTCATATAATTTAACAATAAAAATGTTTTATTTATTTTTTAATCTCATTTTGCAAATTCTGCCACTGGGCACTAACAATTTTTATGACCATGTTTTTTGCATTTTCGGCCAAGCCATTTTGTATGGCATACTTATCCACATATTCTTTTACCAATGTTACATATTCACTCTTACTTAATTTCTGATATTGTGGAGAAACTAATACTTGTTTTTTTAAGTTTTCATAGACTTCGGCTGCTTGGTCCAAAAGCTTTTCCCGAACTTCTTTGCCTTTTTTGGTAACTGTTAACCACATAAAACCGGCACCAAGCAATCCTCCTAAAAGCAAACCACCTTTAAATTTACCCATATAATTTACAATTAAATTATTTTAAGTTCAATTCCGAGGCGGCTTTTTTGAAATTATCCACACTCATGGTTTTACTAACAGACAAAGCAAATAATTTACTATACATTTCAAAACCTTTATTTTGAGCTTTGGCACATTCAAAAGCTTCGGCTGCTTTTTGAGCACTAGGATGAATAGAAGTTAAAGGAAAATTGCGATAAGTAAAACGAATTTGACTACTATAATCTTTAACAATCTTATCAATGGTAGGAGCAAAACGGTTGCAATAAGGACATTCAAAATCACTAAATTCTACTACGGTTACTTTGGCATCTTTGTTGCCAAGCCAAACTGCATCTGGTAATTCTGGTATAGCTACTTTTTCCAAGACACCATAATTAGTTTTATCCCAACCTGCTTCATTGTTTGGATCTTTACCAGCCAAAGTTGCATCAACTACCAATTTTACTGCTTCATAAGGCAAAGCTCCGCCAATTAAATAACCATTTACAAAAGTGGCTGGAGTGCCTTGCACACCCAAAGAAGCACCAAGTTGTTCGTCGGCCGAAACTTTGGCAGCCATCTCACCACCATCTAAACATTGACTAAAAACTTTTGGCGCTTTAAAACTTGTACTAGCGCTACCATCGGCTACTTTTACTCCACCAGACAACATAATTCCCAACAAAATAAAAAAACCAACAGTGCAAAGCACTAAAAACGAACCAACGGCTCCCAAAACAAAAGCTTGCTTTTTATTTAAAAGAGCAAAAAGATTTTTTTCTTCCATAAGAAAAATAAAATTAATAATTATCTCGCTATTTAAGCGTGAATTATATAATAGCAAATTTAGGTCTTTACAACAAGCTGTTGATAAATCTGCCTTAATTTTTGCGTAATTATTGACCAACTATAATCTACTTCTACAATTTGCCTGACTTCTTTCTTTAAATTTTCTTTTTCATTATTAGACAAAGAAAAATAAGCCTGAATACTTTGTGCCAATAATTCTGCATTACTAGCTGGTACCACTTTTCCACCCAATTCGGCCACTTTTCTTACTCCCGGCAAATCACTAGCAATTACCGGTACACCACTAGACATTGCTTCCAAGAGCACCAAGCCATATGCTTCACCTGCAGTTGTAGAAGGTAAAACAAATAAATCAGCAAGATTATAAAAATAAGGCAAATTTTCATTGTCTACATTGTCGGCAAAAATTATCTGATTTTCCAAACCCAAACTTTTAGTCAACAATTTAAATTCTGCTTTTAAATTCCCTTCACCTACCAAAACTACTTGGCAAACAAAATTATTTTGCTTTAATAAATATAGTGCTTTTAACAGCACTGGCACACCTTTAAAATAATGCGCCTCATCCATACCACCCACAAATAAAATTGTTGGAAAATTATTATCTAAACCTAAACTCTGAACAAGAATATCATTTTTTTCGTGCGGTTGAAATTTTTGGCTATCTACCCCCAAAGGTAATTCTTGCCATTTTTCCGGGTGCTTTTGATAATGAACACTTGCCAAACTTACTTTTAAATAATCAAGTGAAGTAGCCAACAAACAATCAGCCGATTCCAAAATCTTTGGAAGCCAAAAATAGCCATAATATTTAAAAAATAAACCTTTCCAACCTGGCCCCCTGGTATCCATGTGATAAGTAACCACTAATTTTTTATGAGGATTTCTTAATTTCCATTTACGCACCAAATTAGCCACACCAAAAAAAGGATAATGTAAATGGACAATATCAAATTGATTTAGTTCCTCTGCAATTTGTGGCAAATAGGCCGCATTACCATATTGCAAAGCTGGCCGTAAACGATTAACAAAATCCAAATTATTATTTATTGATTCAGTGTGTATTTTTTCTGGCTCTGCTCCAGTATCTTTCATTTCCGAACTTTCAAAATAATCTGGTGTAAAAACAGTCACTTCTTCACCTTGATTAATCAATTCACTGGCCAAACTAAAAACCACATTGCCCATACCGCCGTTGTAGGGTGGAAAAGTACAAACAATGTGAGCAATTTTCATAAAAATTATTTTTTATCTTCCAGAGCTTTCTTCCCCACCACCTTGGCAATATCGCGACCGACAGATTCTAGTTTAATATGAAGTTTAAAAAGCAAATAAAATATTATTACCAAAGAAACATAAATTACCAAGTCCGCTCCACGGCCAATACCCAAATAATTTGCCAAAATGGTGGTACTATTTGGCCACCAAAAAGCCACCCCGGCCAAAAGCCAAAATAATACCCAAAAAAATAAGCCTTTGGGACCCAAAAGACCCTCTTTTTTACGTTGAAAAACATTTAATAAAGCAAAAACTACAAAACAACTGAACAGTAACTTAAAAACAATTATCATACTTACAGACTTAAGACTTAGGATTTAAGACATAAAATATTTACCCACTATGTCCTATATCCTATGTCTTACGCCACTTACTTTACAAATTTACCTAATAATAAATCTTTAATAATTTTTAAACCCCCAGAAAAATTTTGCCCAAAACGATGATAAATTACATATACAGGATACTCTACATACTGTAAATTATACTTTTTGGTTTTGATTAAAATTTCCGTAGCGTGGGCCATGCGTGGCTGATCAATTTGAATTTTTTCTATAGCTCGTTTATCTAAAATACGAAAACCAGCTTGCGGATCTGTTAAAGGAATCGCTCCCCAAAAACGATTAACCAGTCGACCTAGAGGAATCAAAACCACACGTTTAAAAAAAGGAATCTGTGATTTTTTATTTAAAAATCGCGAACCAAACAAAATATTAGCTTTACTATTTTTTAAATACTGCCAAGCTTCAGCAATCTCAGTACTTAAAAACTGGCCATCGGCATCAAAATGAACAATATAGTCTGCCCCCATCATTTTGGCATATTCATGGCCTGTTTGTAAAGCCATACCCTGGCCACAATTTAAACTGTGTTTTAAAACTTCGGCTCCAGCTTTTTCCGCTTCTCCGGCCGTGTTATCAACAGAGCCATCATCAATGACTACTACTTTATCCACACCACCATGATTAAAAAGGTCCCGTACCACGGAACCAATATTTTTTTCTTCATTAAAGGCCGGCACAATTGCCAAAAACATAAAAACAATTTAAGAAAATAATTCTTTATTCGCAATTGTATAATCAATCACTTTTTTTAAACCATCTTCTAATTTAATTAACGGCAACCAACCTAACTGTTCTTTGGAACGGGTAAGATCGGGCATGCCTTTGGCTGTTAAAAACATTAATGGTTTTTCTATAGCTATTTGCGAATTGGAATTAGTCATTTTGATAATTTGCTCTGCTACGTTTTTCATTTTATAAATTTCATCACCACCCAAATTCACCAAATTTACACTTGAACCACTTTTCATTAGTCTAATTAAACCGTCTACCATGTCTGTAACATAACAAAGAGATTGTTCCATATTTTCATCACCGTAAATCACCAAATCTCGACCTTCTAAGGCGTCCAAAATAAAATCTGGCAAAAGCAAACCATCACGCAATTTCATGCGTGGGCCATAAGTGGTAAAAACCCGCGCAATTTTGGCATCTAGATTGTAAACCTGACGATAGGTTTCTACACAAGTTTCGGCAAAGCGCTTGCCTTCGTCGTAGCAGGCCCGAGGTGACAAATGATTTACAATCCCCTCTTCACCTTCTTTAAAAACTTTGTGTGTGGGTGTAGGCTCGCCATAAACTACGGAACTGGAAGCAAAAACATATTTGGCACGAAATTTGACTGCTAAATTGAGTGTGGAAAGCATGGCACTAGAATTGGCCCACAATGAATGCAATTTTAAATTTTCAAAATTCTTGGGACTAGTGGGGCAAGACAAATGATAAATTTCTTGCACTCCCTGAAACTTTACTTTAAATTTATCTAATTCATCAAAAGAATCCAAATCTATTTCTTTATTTACATCATATTTAATAAATTCAAAATCTGGGTACTGCAATAAATGTTCAATATTTTGAATACTAGAATTGGACAAATCATCCAAACAAATTACTTTGGCTTCACGAAGTAGTCTTTCGCAAAGATGCGAACCCAAAAAACCAGCACCGCCAGTCACGAGCACATTCTTTTTTTCAAATATTGGATTTTGTTCCTTCATAGTAATCTTAATTATATTGTACCACAAAAAATAGTAAATACTCAATATACCACTGCTTGTGAAGAAATCTGTGTATTAAATTCTTTAAGTTTACGCCCTTCACCACTCCAAAGCCGCCAAGGCAAATCAAACTTCTCAGCTACAGTCACTAACTCATCTTTGCCATCATTATTCATATCCAAATTATATATTTTTATATTGCCACGATAGTTTGTATCATAAGCCCAAAAACTACGCAACAATTCCCCATCTAAATTGTAAACATAAACAAAAGGCTCTTCGGTATTTAAAGCCAAAAAAACTATTTGCTTTTCTTCTCCTAAATTATTTAAAATGGCCATTTGCGAAAACAATTTGGGAATATTTATAGTTTTGCTTAATTCACCATTCATTTTTCTATTTTCCACAATTGTTTCTTTATTTTTTACGCCTCGCAAAAGCAATTCACTATCATCAAAACTGGCCACAAAAATATCTTTGTATTCAACCTCTAAATCTAGAGCAATGGTGTTTAATTCATTACCCCACAAAGAATAAACAAAAATTTTATTATTATTTTTTTGTTTTGGTAAAATTAAAATTTCTAATTTTTTATCATCATTGTAATCAACAACTACCAAAGAAAAATCAGTATTATTGTCCCAAATCCATGAATTAATATAGCCCCAATCTTGATTATAAAAATTTAATTGCCAACCTACTTGTTGTTTACTAACCACAATAAAATTGTTTAAACCATTTTGCGAAAAACTAAAAATTTTATCTGCTTTTAAAAGGGTACTACTATATACAGTGTTAGTAACTGTGGCGCTTTGCCAATCTATTGTTTGCAAATTTCCCAAAGCAGAATCTACCATGCCTATTTTGCTATTATTTATTTTTCTAAATTGCCACGCATAATCTACTGCTTTGTTGGCCTGCAACAAACCAGCTCCAAAAATTAATTTATAAACATCTTCATTTTGTCCTGGTGTATGATGCACTGTACTAGTTATTGCTTGATAAATTTCTTTGGCGCCCCACTCTGGCATAATACCTTTGATTAAAGCGGCTACCCCCGAAACCAATGGAGCCGCAAAAGAGGTACCATGCCAATTACCACCGTACATTTTTTCTAAACCATTGGTTGGTGAAAAACGAACAGTACTAGTAATATTTATTCCCGGAGCAGCAATATCTATACAATTACCACCAACATTGGAAAAATTTGTTAAATAATGTTTTTCAGTTACTGCACTCACTCCAATAATTTGTTGTTCAGTGGAGGTCGCATCAGCACAAATTGGAAAACGTTGAAAATTTGATAAAACAATACTTTCATTGCCCGAAGCAGCAAACATGGCTACTCCTTTATCATAAGCATATTTTACTGCTTCTTTCAATTCTGCTTCATTATTTTGGTGATCCAAAATAACAATACTAAAATTTATAATGTCAGCGCCATTATCTACTGCATAACGAATAGCTCGAGCAACATTGGCATAATCACCTGTGCCTTCATTGTTAGCTATTTTTAAATTCATTAGTCGTACTTGCCAATTTAATCCTGCTATCCCCAATTTATTATTGCCCTTAGCACCAATTAAACCAGCTACTACTGTGCCATGACTAAAAATATTTCCAACTTTTTCTTCATCGCCAATATTATCTACTTTAGGACGTGGATCATTGTTGCCCAACATTTCACTATCATCCAAAATTCCATTATTATTGGTGTCTTCGGGTACAAAATTCCATCCCCAAATATCATCAGTATAACCATTATTATCATCATCAATTCCATTGTTGTTTATTTCTTTGGTGTTTTCCCACAAATTATCTCTTAAGTCGGGATGAAACATGTCAAAGCCATTATCAATTATGGCTACTACTACTTTTTTGGAACCAGTAAATTTATCCCAAGCTTCGTAAGCTTTGATATGTTCAAAAGACCACTGGTTAGCTCCAGGGTCATTGGGCATTTTTGCCAAAACTGTAATTGGCAAAAATAAAATCAAAAATAATAGAAAAAATATTTTATTCATAGTTCAATAAAAATTCACCATAAATAATTACAATCTTTGCAATCGATTACCTGCATAAATCATTGGCACTTCTATATTATTTACATTAATATCCAAAGTTTGGGCATTACTAAAATTTAAATTAAAACGCAGTGGTGGTTTGTTAACAAACATCTTAGACAGGCTATTACCATTTAAAACAGTAAGATTGGTAGCACTGCCAGCAGAATAAATAATACCGCCAACCCCTACATAATAATAGTTTCCATTACTGGTAGAAAAAAACGAACCATAAGGATATCGATAAGTGCCTTCGGGAACTTCTTTTAACTTGCCAGAACTAAAAGGACTAAAGCCAGTGGCAATTTCTGCGCCATCTTTGTAACCATCACCATCGGTATCTGTGTTGGTAGGATCAGAAAACCAATAAAAAATTTCTTCATAATCACTTAGACCGTCATTATCACTATCGCTATTTCTATCACTTGTACCTTGTAATTTTTCAATTGCTTCATTCACTCCATCTCGGTCTCTATCGACTATTTTTTTGTCTTTATTTGTAACATCATAACTACGCACTTGGTACATACTGCGTTCAATAGTATCTAATTCAATTATTTTTTTGGACCAAGCAGAACCATAGAGCAAATAGGCTTGGGCTTCGGACAAAATTGGACGTAATTTACAACCTGGTTCCACAGCATAAACAGTTGGGGCATCATTAAATTTTAGCAACCAAGTGCCTGGACGCACGCACATGGTACTGCCAATTTCATATTCACGTAATTTGGCATTACCCACATATTGAACCTTGGAAAAATTGCTGTACCAACTATGAAAAACGAGGGAACTGGAAAAAGGATGTAATTTATAATCTTCTCCTAAATAATAAATAGTACTTCCCTGCCCTTTTAATAATACACCATCATTAATATAATTTGCTGGTTCGCTATATTTAATAGTGTCACTAATAGTTTTGACATGGCCAGCAGAATCTTTGAATTGGATATAAACCTTTTTTTGGCCGCTGCCTTCACTCAAAGCCCAAACTGCTGATTCACTTACATCGGAAAAACTTAAACCCGTAAATTTTTCATTATTACTAATAATCATTCCTTCTACACCAGGAGTATATTTGATAGTTAAAGTAACTTTACGAGAAATAGTTTCTTTGGCACCATCATTAATTTCAAATTCCACACCCATTTCTTTGGCTGGAGATAATTGTATAGTGTCTTTGTAAATTTGGCTAATGCTTCCTGCTTTGTCTTTAAATTTTACATAGACTGTATGGGTACCTACCCCATATTCCAAATACCAAGTCTTACTTTCTTGGTAAGGTTCCCATTCTGCGCCATACAAACCACTGTCATTGGATATTAGCATTTGTCTGGTGCCTTCGGGAGCAGAAAAATCAATAGTTACCGCCCTAATTCTAGTAACAGATTCTCGGTTGTTGATATTTACATAAGCCGAATCAGCCAAAACATAATTACCAATAAAAAAAGAGGCTAATAAAAATATGCCAAATACTAATATTTGCCTATCTTGTATTTTTTGCATAAATAAGCTATGATTAAGATGAATTTAGCTTTATTATAGCAAATAAAATAAAAAAAACCAATATGCGCTTAATTTACCGAATAAAACAACTACTTTTGGCCACTGGTGATTTTTTGTGTTTTACTTTGGGCTTTTGGTTAAGTCTGTGGTTACGCTACCTAAAAATTCCCCAATGGGAACAAATTGAACGCCATTTGAGCTTATTTTTTTTGCTTTTTATTTTTTGGATTATTATTATTTTTATTAACGGCCTTTACGACTTGGCACACTTACGTCAAGAAAAATACAAAAGACATTTTATTGAAACAGCTCTTTTGTCTTTATTTCTCTCCACAATCTTTTTTTATTTACTACCAAAACAAAACATCACCCCCAAAACAATTTTGCTTTTAAATATTTTACTTGGTTTTATTTTAAGTTTTATTTGGCGTTTGATTTACAATAAATATCTAAACAATGACACTCTTAAAACTAATATTATTTTTATTGGTTACACCCCAGAAAGTACCGAATTAATAAAAATCTTGGAAAACTATCCAGAACGTGGTTATAGGATTACGGCTTTAATAGACTTGGAAAACAAAAACCTAGCCAATAAATATAGTTTTTTTAACACTTATAATTCTCTACAAAACATAGAAAAAATTGCCACAGCATTAAAAACCAACACTTTTATAATCGCCAGCCATTTAAAAAAAGATGAGGAAATTTCCAAAAACCTTTTTAATTTATTTTTTTCAAGCAAATTAAATATTATTGATTTGGATTCTTTTTACGAAGTAATTACTGGCCGTATTCCTCCAACTATTTTTTCCGAAGCTTGGTTTTTGGAAAACCTTAAAACCAATGAACAACTATTCTATAATAAAATAAAAAACTTATTAGATAGACTGATTGGTTTAATAATTTTTGGTGTTTTAATTATCATTTTCCCAATTTTTGCCCTTATCTTAAAACTCACTTCTCCTGGACCAATATTTTACAAACAAATCAGAGTTGGCAAAAATGGCAAAGAATTTACTATTTATAAATTACGTTCCATGTATGCTTTGACAGCCGACGGCGGAGCCGAACAAAATGGCTATCAATTTGCTACCAAAAATGATAAACGTATTACTCCTTTTGGAAAATTCTTACGCAAAACTAGAATTGACGAATTGCCACAATGTATCAACTTGTTAAAAGGTGAATTAACTTTAATTGGACCCCGACCCGAAAGACCAGAAATAGTAGCAGAAATGGTAAAAATAATGCCCTATTACCCACTTCGTCACATAGTAAAACCCGGGCTTACTGGCTGGGCAGCAATTAATCAAAATTACACCGATACTTTGGAAACCACTTTACAAAAATTACAATATGATATTTTTTATATCAAAAACCAATCACCGCTTTTGGACTTGGTAATTATTTTAAGAACAATTAATTTGGTTTTACGCATGAAAGGTCAATAATCGTTCTGTGGATAAAAAATTTGGCTCTATTGACACAAATTTATTTAAACAATATAATACAAGTGTCATCCTACAATTATTATGTCATGCTGAATTAATTTCAGCATCCCAACAGGATCCTGAAACGAGTTCAGCATGACAAAATAGGAATAACAATTAATAATTAAAACATATGAACAAAGCAGAACTTGCCCAAAAAATCGCCGAAAAAGTTGGCTTATCCAAAAAAGAAGGTGAAGCCATGGTTGAAGCTTTAACTCAAATCATTACCGAAACCATTAAAGATGGCGGTGAAGTAACTATTTCTGGTTTTGGAGCCTTTAGCGCCAAAACTCGGGCTGGTCGCATTGGGGTAAATCCACAAAGACCAACAGAAAAAATTCAAATTCCTCCAGTAAAAGTACCCAAATTCAAAGCTGGAAAAAATTTAAAAGATTCTTTGAAGAAATAGACCACAGATTTTATTACACAAATAACACAGATAAAAAATACTCACAAAATTTTGTGAGTATTTTATTTTCATTATTAATCATATCAAATACTTTCAATCGTTCACGCGCGCACAAACACAAAGCAAAAATTTAGAGGCGAGGAAGAGTGGTACGCCGTAGCGAGAGCGAAGGCGGATTTGTTCTGCTGTTTGAGCTATATAATAAGCGAGTTCAGAACAAAAACGAATGACGAGGCCTAAATTTTCTGTAGTGTTTGTTTAGCGCGAAGTTTTTGCTCCACTTTTTTGAAAAAGTGGAAGTATGAGAAGTAAATAGTATGAATGAATTGATAACAACGGTAACACACCCCGTCAGCCTGCGACGGCTGACACCCCTCTCTCTTCGAGCCTGAGCCTCAGAGCCGAAGGCTAGAGGGGATTTACCAACGACTAACTTTTAAAAAATGACAAACAAAAAATCCGTTCGCAATTTGCCTCCACCAAATTATTCGATTTCTGGTTCCCCGTTTGTACCATCGCTAAAGCTTTGGCAACACACAGTCGCGAGGATGACATTTTAACAATAGTCAACTTGTTTAGTTTGAAATTTTATAGTATTATAAATTGTATTATAAGTATAAGATAATAATAATTCTTAATTTTTTATATGAAAAATAAACTTTTAATCTTAAATTTAGCGGTTTTAACCATTTTGCTTATTGGCGCTGGCTGTGGTGGCACTAATACCACACAGACCAAACCTGCTGGCAATACAGTACAAAATACTACCACACAAAATACCACTGAACCACCAGTTACGGTAACTGTACAAACTTCTAATGGACAAACCACCACTGCTAAACCAACCCCTGCCCCCACACCACCCCCTGTAAACAATGGCCCAAAAACCTTTACTTTGGCAGAAGTTGCTATTCATAATTCTGTCAGTAGTTGTTACACAATAGTTAATGGTAATGTTTATGATGTAACTTCTTTTGTGCCTAATCATCCGGGTGGAGAGACAAATATTTTAAAAATTTGTGGCAAAGACGGTACTAATGCCTTTGATCAAAAACACAGTGATCAACCAAAACCAGAACAGATGTTAGCGAAATTAAAAATTGGTGTGTTGAAATAATATAAATAGTTAAAAAAAAGTCACAAAAAAATCCCTTTCGGGATTTTTTTAGTGTCAAGGGGGAGGATCGAACTCCCGACCTTAGCGTTATGAATGCTACGCTCTAACCAGCTGAGCTACCCTGACCCGTCTTCGTTCCCCGGAACTACGCCGGGCAGGCAAATCTACATCAAATAATTTATATAAACTAGCCTGCCAGGCACAATACAACGGAGTCTGGTAGCCCCAACGGGAATCGAACCCGTATTACATGATTGAGAATCATAGGTCCTAACCATTAGACGATAGGGCCACAAAGTAGAAAAATTGTAACACAAAAAAGCACTGTTTGTCAACGACTTGGCGGAATTTGATAATACTGTAAAGCAAATTTGGCAATTTCGCCAAAAATTGGCGCGGCTGTGCCATCGGCCCACAATCTCTGTGGTTTTTCAAATTTTACTAATAAAACAAATTTAGGGTTATCAATTGGCGCCAAACCCACAAAGGTATGAATAGTTTCTTCGGTATAGCCACCAGGCCCAGGAATTTGCGCTGTGCCAGTTTTTCCACCCACATAATAGCCTTTTACCGCAGCTAAGGTTGAATGCCCTTTATCTATTACATTTACCATTAAACTACGGGTAAGCAGCGACGAACGATTGGTTATTACTTCACGTACTTCTTGAGGTTTGGTTTTTTCTATATGACCATCTGCAAAACGCATTTCATCTATAATATATGGTTTCATTAATTGGCCACCATTGGCAATCGCGCCAAAAGCCGTAACTAATTGTAAAGGTGTGGCTGTAATACCTTGACCAAAAGAAGCTGTGGCTGCGTAACAATCTATTTTATCGCCTTTTTTTTGATTTAAGGTATCAATTTTACCACTTACTTCGGTATCCAATTCAATTCCCTCTTTTGTACCAAAACCAAAATTTTTAATATAATCAATAAGTTTGTTTTTGCCTAATTTTTCTACCACAAAAACCATGCCAGTATTTATGGAATTTTCTAAAACACCACTCATGTTTTGCAATCCATAGGAACGCCCCATAGCATTTTTTATTGGTGTCTGGCAAAAACCTTCGCGCGAACCAGTGTCCACAAAAGTAGTTTCTGGTTTTACTACACCTTCATTTATCGCCACGGCCATTACCAAAGGTTTAAAAACCGAACCAGGCTCATAGGGAGCAAAAATAGTATTATTATTATAAACATTAGCCGAAGTTACTTGACCATAATCATTGGGATCAAAACTTGGAAAACTACACATTGCTCTAATTGCCCCGGTACTTGGCTCAAGCATAATCAAACTAGCACTTACGGCCCCATACTCCTCTTGAGCTTTTTTTAAAGTATTACAAGCTTTAAATTCCAAAGTCCGGTCAATTGTTAATAAAATATCCGCGCCATCTTCGGCTTTGTTAAAAGACCAATTAGCCAAATGCGCCAAACTACCAACAGCAGTTTTGGAACCAGTCATAAAGCCACCTTTACCGGCTAATTCATTTTGCCAATAACCTTCTACACCATAACTTCCAATATTATTGTCGTCTTTATCTTTACCCAAAAAACCAATTATTGGTGCCCCCAACTCACCTTCGGGGTAATAGCGATAAGCAAGACGAACAAAATTAACACCAGGTAAGTTTAAAGATTTTATTTTTTCATAAACACTTTCAGCTATTTTCTTTTCCAAAGGTTCATAAGGATCAGTACGTTTGTTTAGTTGAGCCAAAACAGTTACTTTTTTCTCGTCATTATAATTAAAAATTTCCGTTAATTTTTGCACAACTTGCTCGGCTGTTTGATTATCTTTTATTTCTCGAGTATCGGCATAGAGCAAAAAATAATCCTTGTTTAAAGCCAATGGAAATTCTTCTTTGGTGCGAGAATCCTGAAATAAAATACTACCCCTTTTTGGATATAATTGGCTATAAAATTCTCGTGATCCCGAAGACAAAGCCAAATAAAAATTATGTTGCCAAAGCATTAAAAGCACTAGACGAAAAATTATTACTATTAAAAAAACAAAAAAAATAACCAAAACCATTCTTAATCTTGGGTTACTATTTTGTTTACCATATTCATCTTTTAATTTTGCTTTTAGGTAGGCCACATTAGATACGTTTTTGTCTGCCAGTGCGACGTTCGGCTGTTCCTTTGTCAATTAAATTTTTCTTTAATAATTCTTTTAGAGCGTTTTCCATAGTTATCATGCCATCTTTGGCACCAGTTTGCATGGCGCTAGTAATTTGTGAAATATTATTTTCACGAATAAGATTGGAAACTGCTGGGGTATTTATTAAAATTTCTCTGGCCGCGATTCTTTTGCCATCTACTCCAACAATTAATTGTTGGGCAACAATTCCCCGAAGTACAGCACTCAACTGAATTAAAATTTGTTTTTGTTTTGAGCCTTCAAAGACATCAACAATTCTTTCGACCGCTTCGGCAGCGGTAGAAGTATGCAAAGTAGAAAAAACCAAATGCCCGGTTTCGGCAGCAGTAAGCACTGTAGCAATAGTCTCGGGATCACGCATTTCACCAACCAAAATAACATTGGGGTCCTGACGCAAGACGTGTTTTAAAGCATTGGCAAAAGATTTGGTGTCCACACCAATTTCTCGTTGTTCAACCAAACTCTTTTTATCTTCAAAAGCAAACTCAATTGGATCTTCTATAGTCACAATGTGGGCTTTTCTGGTTTTGTTAATTTGTTCGACCATCGCGGCTAAAGTAGTAGATTTACCATTTCCAGTTGGCCCAACAACTAAGACCAAGCCGTCCAAAAGATTAATAAAATTATCCAAAGCTGGCTCAAAATTTAATTCTTCTGGAGTAGGAATAACCTTTGGAATAATTCTGGCAGCCAAACCAATTTTTTCTTCTTGCAAATGTAAATTAAGACGAAATCGCACTCCACTATGTTCATAGCCAAAATCTAATTCTAGTTCATCATTAAAACGCTTTTTTTGTTCACTGTTTAATAATTCAAAAATTGCCTCGCTTAATTCTTTGTTTGGTAATTTTTTGTCTTCTAGTTCCTCTAACTCACCCTCTTTTCTAAGCATTGGTTTTTCTTCTCCTACCAAATGCAAATCCGAAGCATTTTGGGCAATGGCTAAATCAAAATATTGGTTTAAATTTTTCATAAAATAAACTATTAATTATTACTAGTATTTTATCACAAAAGCCCTTAGAGAGCAACTTGATTTTAAAACTTAAAAATAGTAAAATTGGACAATATACGGAGTATGGCGCAGTTGGTAGCGCGCGTCGTTCGGGACGACGAGGCCGGCGGTTCAAATCCGCCTACTCCGACCAACCTACGCTTGTAAGCTTCGGCTGGCAAGCAAAAAAAATCACTTATTATAAGTGATATTTTTTGTGTGGGCAGGCAAGGATTCGAACCTTGGAAGGCTAAGCCAGCAGATTTACAGTCTGCCCCGTTTGACCGCTTCGGTACCTGCCCTTTTAAATTTTCCACTGAGCCGGGAACAGGATTCGAACCCGCGACCCGCTGTTTACAAAACAGCTGCTCTACCAGCTGAGCTATCCCGGCATGTAATTTTTTTTGTTTTAAAAGTCCAAGCTGCTCCCCTGCACCACAAGGGTGCAGGGCCATGAACCCCTGTGGTTCATGGTACCAGCTGAGCTATCCCGGCATGTTGTCTATTTTATCTTTCAAAACTGCTAATTTTTGATTTTCTGGATTTACCATTCTTAATTCATGATAAACTTTTTCCGCGATTTTTTTATTACCACATAATACACTAAACATCACCATCATGTCAAGATACCGAGGGTTTTGTGGTTCTATTTCTACTGCCTGGCTAATTGCTTCTAAGGCGGTTTCATTTTTACCAGCTTGGCCTAAGAGTTCGGCTAATTTGGCAAACAAGCCTGGACGATTGGCCTGCACCAATACTGCCCGCTGATAAAATTCTATGGCTTCTTCTTTTTTACCTTCTTGTTCATAAATTTCTGCCAATTTTACCAATGCTGTTTCATTTTGGGAATTTAGCTGCAAAAGAAAATTAAGAGTTTCTTTGGCCTCATTATAATTATTTTGTGCACTATACACACTAGATAAGCCCAAATAAGCATCAAAATTTTTAGGATCTATTTTAATAGCCGACAAAAACTTTTTCTCAGCATCTTCAAAACTTTTTTGCTCAAAAGCAAATTGCCCTTCTTGCAACAAAATTCGCAAGTCTTCACGTTTTTTTAATTTTTTTTCTTGTGGTTCATTTTTCCTACGACGTTCGCTGTACTCAATTACTGATCTTTCTATCTTACCAACATATTTTCTAAAAACTAATTGAAGATTTTTTGCATTTTGCACCAATGGTTTAAAAGATTCTTTTCTAGCTTTATCTGTTTCTTGATGTTTTTCGGCTAAACGCTTTTTTAATATATTATCCTTTTTATTTTCCAATACTACTTCGGGAATATTTTCCACATCCAAAAGACTTAGTTGTGGAAATTTACGCACTACAATTACAATTAAAATTACTAATCCTAGTATTATTAAAATAAAAGGGAAAAAACTGATCATAAATTTATATTTCTTCTGCTTTTTTGACAATTTCTTGCCAATCATTAAACTTAACAGAAGCACCACCCGCTAATATGCCATCAATAGTTGACAGTGAAAGAAATGATAACACATTTTCGGCATTAACGCTAGCGCCATAAAGCACAGGAATTTCTTGATTCGTATATTGTTTTAATTCATTCTTTACCCAGCCATGAATATCATCGGCATCGGCTGGTAAACATGGGGTGCCTGTGCCAATCGCCCAAACTGGTTCATAAGCCACAATAATTTCTTTGCCACTTAAATCTAAATTCTCAAATACTTTCATGATTTGTTTTTTTAAGCGATATTCTCTTTTTCCTTCGGACAATTCTTCTTTGGTTTCACCAATACAAACTACAGGAATTAATCCAGCATCAAGACAGGCTTCTACTTTTTTTCGTACTTCGTCATCGGTTTCACCAAACACATGACGGCGTTCCGAGTGACCAATTAAAGCATAAGTAGCACCAAGATCTTTAAACATATGTGCAGAAACTTCTCCGGTGTAACCTCCTTTTGGAACCCAAGCCACATTTTGTGGACCAGTGGCTATTTGGGTACTAGCTAAATTTTCTTGAACCGCTTTAAAAGCCAAATTACTGGGAAAAACTACTATTTTATTTTTACTAGGCAAATTAACCTCGGCTAATTGCTTGCTCAAATTAATTGATTCATTGTAATCCAAATACATTTTCCAATTACCAAATAAGTATTTCATAGTATTAAAATTTAATATTTTCTTTTTCTACGTTGCCAATTATCGCCACGCGAACTTTATTCCAAACAAAAATTTCTTTGGCTAATTTTTTTATTTGCACATTGGTCACCCTATCAATTTCTTTTAGACGTTCGGCTGGAGTTTTTATTTCATTCAAAAACAATGCTTGTTGTAAATACCAGCTAGCCTGCGTACTAGAATCTTCCATTGAAAGTGTAAGCGCACCATGTAAATGAGTTTTGGCGTCTTTTAATTCTTTGACTGTTACACCACTTTTAATAATTTTTTCCATTTCTTTTTTTACTACTTGTAAAGCACCATTAATATTTTTGGCTTCTAAGCCCATACGTACATCAAAAAAACCAGTGTCCCGATAATTCATCTCCCCGCTTCTTACCATATATGCCAACCCACGTTTTTCGCGGATTTCACTAAATAAACGCGAACTCATGGAACCACCCAAAATAGTATTTAAAACTGACAAAACTTCATTGCGTTTGTCGTTGTGATCCAAACCCGGCAAACCAAGCATAAGTTGAACTTGATCGGTAGGTTTTTTTTCTACGGCAATTCTAGCAGTTTTTGTTTCCGGACCAAACTTGGCCGGACTATAGTTGCGGCTTGGCACGCGGGAGTGTAACGACTTTGCGTGACTTGCCACGTGCCCCGCCTTTGCGGGGTTTACGTGGCCAAAATATTTTTCAATCAATTTTACAGTATTACCACCAACGGCTCCGGCAACGGCTATATAAGTATTTTCTGGAGCATAAAAATTGTGATAATACTTTAAAACTTCGGCTCTTGGCAAATTTAAAACACTGGTTTCACTACCACCAATGTTTCGTCCTAAATCAGTGTCTTTAAAAATTAAATTTTCAAAAACATTTTCAATATTTATTAATGGGTTATCGTTGTACATGCGCAATTCTTCTACAATCACTTTCTTTTCTTTGGCCATTTCTTTCGCATCAAATTTAGAATTATTAAGCATGTCGCATAAAATATCCAAACTAATGTCTAAATATTTAGCATCAGATTTTATATAATAACCTGTATATTCTTTGCTGGTAAAAGCATTGTATTCTGCTCCCAACCGATCAATCTCACGCGTTAAAGCCAAACTAGTGGGACGTTTTTTTGTACCTTTAAACATTAAGTGTTCTATAAAGTGCGACACACCAGCCAATTTATTATTTTCGTAGCGCGAACCAACTGGATACAATACCAAAACAGTGGTGGACTGAGCATCTGGTTGTGGCACCAAAAAAACTGTAGTTTTATTTTTTAATTCGTATTTTTTAAAAGGCATAATTTTATTCTTCTTCTTCAATTTGTAAAGTCAAATCTTTATTAGACAAAAGTTCTTTTTCTTCCTCAGTAATTCTATATTTTTTTGGTATTATTTCTGGACCGTATTCATTAACCATTTCCTGCATGGTTACATCAATAGCAGTTAGAGCTTTTAACAAAACAGTTGGTATAACACAATCATGAAAAACCGGCATAAGTCTACCGGTGTCATCAAATTTAATTTTTAACTTATGTTGTTCAATAAGTTCTAATTTTCTAGCCGGCTCTAAATCTCTACTATTAAAAAAACTAGCTATAGCGCCCTCTACCGAGCCAATTAGAGCCTGTACTCTTTGACTTACTTCATTTTCTCTGTTGTCTATTACCATAATTTTTAAAATTTGCTCAACAAATAATTTTTTAATTCACTAATTTCAATCCTTTCCTGCACCATAGTATCGCGATCACGAACAGTAACTTTTTTGTCTTCCAAAGAATCAAAATCTACAGTCACACAATATGGGGTGCCAATTTCGTCTTGGCGGCGATAACGTTTGCCAATAGACTGAGTTTCGTCGTAATCAACCAAAAAGTTTTTTCGTAAATCACTAGCAATTTGTTTGGCCACACCAGATAATTCTTCTTTTTTGGACAAAGGCAAAATTGCCACTTGAATTGGCGCCAAATGTTTGGGAAATTTCATTACCACGCGAGTCTCGGTTTCTCCGTCTCCCTCCTTCGCTGAAGCTACGGCGGGCAAGTCTTCTTCACAATAAGCTTCTAACAAACTCACCAAGAGCATGCGATCAATACCAAAGGTTGGCTCAATTACATGTGGAATAAATTTCTCATTTGTTTCGGGATCCACATAACTTAAATCTGCTTTGGAAAATTCTTGATGACGAGTAAGATCATGGTCGGTGCGATAAGCAATACCGTGTAATTCTTTTACTCCAAAAGGATATTTGTATTCAATGTCTAGCGTACGTTTGGAATAAAATGCTAAATCATCACCTTTGAGTTCATGCCACACCAAGTTATCCATATTAATTTGCATAATGTCCTGCCACCAACGTTTAATTTCACCCAACCACATTTCAAAAGTTTTTTCCCAGTCTTTGGGATTGATAAAATATTCAAATTCACCAATTTCAAATTCACGAGTACGAAAAATAAAATTACCCGGAGTAATTTCGTTGCGGAAATTCTTGCCAATTTGGGCAATACCAAACGGTAAGCGACGACGCGTGGTATTTAAAACATTTTTAAAATTTACAAACATACCTGCTGCAGTTTCGGGACGCAAATAAGCAGTGGTTGAAGTATCTTCGTTCGTACCCAAAAAAGTTTTAAACATTAAATTAAAATCTTTTGGTTCGGTAAGATTACCACCACAATCTGGACACTCTATTTCGGATAATTCTTTGTCTGGCTGTTCTTTGTCGTATTTTGGTTCTATAGTTTTTGCTTCTAGCAAGTGATCAATCCGAAAACGATGATGACACTTTTTACATTCTACAAGTTTATCGGAAAAATTTTCCAAATGTCCCGAAGCTTCCCAAACTTTGGGATTCATAATAATGGCCGTGTCTAATGGCACCATATCATCGCGCTCTTGCACAAAAAATTTCCACCAAGCCTTTTTAAGATTTTGTTTTAGCTGGTGCCCAAGTGGACCATAATCCCAAGAATTGGCCAAGCCCCCATAAATTTCACTGCCTGGAAAAATAAACCCTCGGCGTTTGCAAAGCGACACTACTTTATCTAATAAATTCTCCATATAAATTTTAAGTAATTAAGTGTAGCTATTATCCCAAAATTCAAGCAAAATGTCAAAAACCCTGAGCCGGGCCGAAGAACTTGACAAAACCCTTAAAATGTGCTATAATTGGTAGTCATAAATGGGCTTAAAATCCCATGGCGACGCGTTCATTCCACAATCCCACAAGGAGGGAAATTTCTCATGGACCAAAAGACCTTTGACGAACTCTGGGTAAGCGATGCCATCGTGGTGGACGAGGAGGAGAGGTTCGAGGTGTCGGGCAAAGGTTACGACGTGGGCTTTGGCAAATACTTGCGATTGGTCGGGACCAGCGAGAGCCTCTGGCTCTGCCTGGACAGGGAAGGCCACCTGCACGAGATCACCGAGTTCGGCCCGCCGGCCAAATTCAGGCCGCGTCCGGACATGGACCAAGCCGAGGTCATCATGACCCCGCGCTACACGATCGATGAAGCCGTCGCCGACTTCTTGGCTGATCAGCGTAGCCGGGCCAAAAACCTCGGCCCCGACCCCAGTCTGACCAACGACCCGACGGACGACCCCACCGTCGCCTTCTGCGACGAGCCCGAGCGCGCCTAGCGCGCACCATGAGAAACAGCCAGCCCCGGTCGCGCCAAAACGCGACCGGGGCTGAAAGGAATCTTTTTTTAAATCTGCTTTTAGCAGTTTTTTATTTACAAAAAATGTTTCACAAATTGTGAAACATTTTGACTTTACGAACTTTATAACTTTCAACTTTATAACTCTTAAATCGTATTTATTTCCGTCTCTTTACCTTCACCCAATTCTTTTAATTTTTCATTAAATTCTTTTACCATTTCTTCTAATTCATCTTGCAATTTATATTTTTCATCTTCAGAAATTTCTTTGGCTTTCTCCCCTGCCTCAATTTCATCACGCACCATTTCGCGAAGTTGACGAATAGCAATGCGTGCTGCTTCTATTTTTTGATGCAAAACTTTAATTAATTCTTGACGACGTTCGGAACTTAATTCTGGCAAAGGCAATAAAATTACCTTGCCATTGTTTACTGGATTAATTCCCAACTGGGAGGCTCGAATTCCTGCTTCTACGGCCATAGTAATACTCTTGTCCCAAGGTTCTACAGCAATAGTTTTGGCATCTTGTACAGTAATCGAAGCCAAAGCTTTTAATGCTTGGCGAGCGCCATAGGCCTCAATAACCAAATCTTCTACCAAAGCCGGAGTAGCTCGGCCAGTACGCAAACTAGAAATATCTTTTTTAAAATATTCTACACTTTGATTAAAATCTCCTTTGTGATTATCAACAATACTCATATTATTTAGTATTAGTAAGAGTGTTAGTTTGGGTTTTACTAGCATCGGGCAAAACTGTAAAAGCCAAATACAAACGATTTTGTTTTGTAGGATGATAACGCAGTAATACTGGCAATTGATCAGAAGGTACTTTTTTGGTAATCCAATTTTTACCGCCATCTAGAGTTTTATAAAAAGTGGAACGATTATTAATTGTGGCTACATAAAATATTTGTTTGTCATCTTTGGGATTGACGGCAAAACTGTAAATATTGGCACTACCTGGTGGAGTAATTAATTTGTAAGCGCTCCAAGTATTACCACGATCATGAGAATACATAATACCATAGGTAGAAACCCAATAAATAGTATTGATATCTGTGGGATGCAACAAATGTCGGCGATATTCCAAACCTCCGGCAAATTTGGCTAATTTATCTTTTAAATTTACCCAGGTAATTCCTCCATCTTCGGAACGATACATACCATCGGTACGAGAAATTACATAGAGTAAATTTCCATCAAAGGGACTGGCAGAAATAAAAGACAAACGTACATTAAATCTTTTGAGTAAACCCCAACTAGCGCCACCATCTTTGCTTTGCAAAAAATCACCATTGCTTTCGGCCATGTACATTTGATAAGGAGGAAAATTATTATAAGACAAAGCACCTATCAAAACATCGGAACGGCCTTCACGATAAACTTCCTGCCAACTGCGATTGCAGTCAATAGTTTTAAAAATCTGGCGCCCATTGGTAGCATAAAGTTCACATTTATCTTTGGGGTGCACAGTTACACTATAAACAAAGCCACTGGCAAAAGGACTGCCTGATTTTTGCCAAGTAGCCCCACCATCATAAGTATAAAACAAACCATTTTCTCGCGAAGCCAAATACATGGTATCGGGGTCTTGGGGATCAGCCACAATTTGATAAACATTCACTCCGGCAATAGACTTTACTCCCTCGGCTGTAGGCATAACATTGGCCTGTTTCCAACTTTCGCCAGCATCACTGGAAACAAAAACTCCTGCCGGACCAGTGGTAGTTTGTTTATTGGAAGACAAACTAACACAACCAGCACCAGCAAAAAATAAAATTAGCGTTAGCATTCCTAAATTAAATAATTTTTTATGTTTCATACTAAGGTAAAATTAATAAAATATTTTCTATTAATAAACGTGGATTAATATTTTTATTTAATAAATCTTGCGCTTGTAAAATTTTTTCTTCAATTGCCAAACTTTCTTCCACAGTTAATTGCTCTAAATTTTTATGTACTGCCAAATCTGCTAAATTATTTTTTAATAATTCACTATCACGCACCAACAGTCTCCAAAGCGCCAAAATATTTTGCCAATTTTCTTTTACTTTTACATTATCTTCACTGCTTACAAAAACATCTTCGATTATTTTTAATTTTTCAAAAAAAGTTTTGCCAATTAATTTGTTAAAACGCTCTACTTCTTTTTTGTAAGTCAAAAATTTTTCTGAATCTTCTAACCAATTTATAATTTTGCCCGGCGAACCCAAAGACAATTTTATTAGTTCGTCCTTGTCTAATTTGGTATCAATTTTTTGGAGCCAATCTTCTAGAGAATGCCCAGAAACTGGAGCAAAATAAAATACTTGCGAACGAGAAACTACGGTACTGGGGAGCATTGTCTCGTTAGCAGTAATTAAAAAAAGTATAGTATTTTTTGAAGGTTCTTCCAAAATTTTTAAAAGAGCATTGGCTGCCTCGGCATTCATTTTTTCGGCATTATCAATTATCGCAATTTTGTACTTGCCTAGATAAGCACTTTGACTTAAAAAAGAACGCAATTCTCTAATTTGTTTTACCGTAATATCTTTGTTGGTTTTTTCTTGGCTATCGCTATATTCCTGCTCAACTATTACAAAATCCGGTTGAGTGCTTAATTTTGCAAACGATACTCCCAAAAGTTCTGCTCCCAGATATTTGGCCAGATGTTTTTTGCCCACGCTTTGTGGTCCAACAAAACAATAGGCATGACTTAAACTTCCTCTACTGATTACCTTTTTAAAAAAGGCAGAAATTTTTTCATGTCCGGTCACCTCTTCCATAGTTATATAATACCACGAAAAATTTTAATAAACAACTTATTTTAATAACAAAGCTAGGGTTTCTTCGGCTGTTTTTTGCCAAGTAAATTTTTTTAAACGTTCTTTGCCCAAATTTATTTTTTCTGTGGTTAATTCTGGATTATTTAAAAACAATTCTACATTGTCGGCAATTTCTTGAATATTTCCCGAATTGCAATACAATACCGCCTCTCCTCCAACTTCTTCCAAACTACTACCCTGTCCGGCCACCACAGGTACACCGGCGGCAAAAGCTTCCAAAATTGGCAAACCAAAACCTTCATAACGCGAAGGAAAAACTAAAACTTTGGCGCTTCCCAAAAGTACTTTTAAGTCTTTTCCCTTTACCCAACCAGGAATAATAATATCATCTTTAAAAGGACTTTCTTCTACTGCTTGTTTTACTTTTTCATAACCAAAACCCGGTGAACCAACTAATAACAATTTTAAACCACTGTCATCGCGAGCGACGACAGGAGCGTGACGATCCCTGGGGATTGCTTCGTCGCCCTTTGAGGCTTCTCGCAATGACATTTTGATTTGTTCAAAAGCTTTCACCACTCCAATAGTATTCTTTTTCTCTTCCAAACGCCCAAGAGAAATTAAATAATCACTATTTAATCCATAAAAACGTAAAATTTCTTGTCCATCTATCAAATTATCATACTCAAAAAGTTCTGTGTGGCAACCGTGTTTGATTACGGTAATTTTATGTTCATGACGAGCAGTAAAATAACACAACAATTCTTGGCGCACAAATTCACTAGGTACAATGACGCGCCAAAGTTTTTTTAAAGCTGTTTTGGCACTCCACACTGTATACCAACGTTCAAATTTATTGTAGGTTTCTGGATAACGTTTGGCAGCTATGTCGTGGATAGTCATTACTGTTTTTTTGGGGTGAATAATTGGAAAAACATGAGCAGGGATAAATAAAACATCAGGTCGATGAAACAACATCTCCCAACTTAAACGAATTTGTGTCCAATATTTTTTTGGCCACCAGCCCAAAACTTTTTCTTGCCAATTTTCTGGTAAGTCTGCCAATTGGCCTTTTAAAGGTTCACGAGTATACAAAACCACCCGAATATTTTCGGGGGTTATTTTTTTTAATTCTTCAATTAGCCAAAAAGCATACCAACCAACGCCGGTTTTTTGTTCTTCATTGGCGCGTGAAGCATCAATACCAATTATCATATTACTTGGTCGCTAAAATTGATCGCTTATAAGCCTCAAGATTTTCCAAAGCAATACCTGTGCCTTTTACCACACACAAAAGTGGCTCATCGGCTACATAACAAGCCACACCAGTTGCCTGAGTAAACAATTGATCAAGATTGCGCAGTTGTGAAGAACCGCCAGACATAATAATACCTTTGTCCATTACATCGGCCGATAATTCTGGAGGAGTTTTGTGTAATACTTCTTTTAGAGCTTCTACCAAACCTTGTAAATCATGTTGTAAGGCATCTACCACATCATCAGAAGTTACCGTAATAATGCGTGGTAATCCCGAAACCATATCTCGGCCTTTTACTTCCATGCTAAGTGGTTTATCCATATACACAGCCGAACCAGCTTTTATTTTTATTTCTTCGGCCGAACGTTCACCAATCGCCAAACCATATTTACGACGCACATATTCTTGAATAGAAGCGTCAAAACGATTTCCCCCAATACGCACCGAACCCCAAGAAACAATTCCACCCAAAGAAATCACGGCCATTTCGGCTGTACCACCACCCACATCAATTATCATATGCCCCGATGCCGAACCAATTGGAATATCGGCACCAATGGCAGCCACAATTGGCTCTTTAATAATATAAGCGGCTCGCGCGCCAGCTGCCATGGTTGCATCAATTACGGCTCGACGTTCGGTAGAAGAAATTCCTGCTGGTACAGCCACCATTACTTCGGGACGAAATAATCTTACGCCGCCCAAAGCTTTATTAATAAAATAACGAAGCATAGCCTCGGTTGTATGATAATTAGCAATTACTCCATCTTTTAAAGGACGTTCGGCAATAATAGAATCCGGAGTGCGGCCAATCATTTCTTTGGCTTCATTGCCCACGGCCAAAACTTTTTTATCATCTCGAGAAATTGCCACTACTGATGGTTCATTAATTACAATACCGCGCTTGGGGACATGTACCAAAATGTTTGTTGTTCCTAAATCAATGGCAACTTTTTTAATCCACATAACACAAAATTCAAATAACAGATAACAAATAACAAAATGCTATTTGCTATCTGATAACTGTATATTAAACGTTTTATCTAGTTTTAACTCAGTATTATATTCGTACTTACTATCAAGCCATTTGCTTTCAATTTCTGCTGGCCTAGCTGATACTATATTTTTACCAAAATCTAGACTTAAAGTCAAACCAGAATCAATGGTCCCTAATTGTTTTTGTACTAATAATGAATAATTATTTTGTACAATATTTTCTGGTAAATAATAACTAAAACTTAAAGTTTTGGTTGTTCCTGGTTCAATACTAATAAAAGTGCCAAACCATTGTTTATTTAATTCTTGTCCTTGATCAATTGCTCCTGGTGTTTTGGATTTGTCGCGGTTCATTGAACCGTCTATTTTTAATAATTCAACACCAAGTGGTACAAAAATTCTCGTGTAAGTGCGATAACGTGTAGTCCTCCAATCAAATTTCCCTATGTGTTTGTATTCCATTTGGGCTGTAGCCAAAAATCGCCCATCTGTTTGTTTTTTAATAGTATATGTTAAATTGCGTTTTATAGCATAATCGGTTTTTAAGGCGGCCAAATTAGCATCCACCCACAAAAGATAATCACCAATAGTTTCTTTTACTCGCCCATCACCTTGCCAATCAGTAATAATTTTTTCTAACTCTGGATCCAGGGCATAGGCCATTACTTGTTTTTCTACCAACAAGTTTTTTCCCAAAGAAAAATATGTTTCCAAATTAAAAAACAAATTGTTTTTTAGTTTATTCAAAATCGCCAAAAACAATGGTTGAATAATTTGTTTTCTTTCGTGTACGGCAATACCTTTATCATCATAGCCATATTCTACTTCATATTCTAATTTTTCTGTGACATTTTTTGCATTAAATTCAATTCCTTGGACAGTTACTGGACCTATGGTCTCTAAAATTTTTTCCAAAACTGTAGGAGTAAAAGCAATTACAGCGTCAATATCTTTAGCTGCCACGCCATTTTCACCAATATATAATTCCAAAGATTTTTTGGCACTTTCAGCAAAATCTGGTGACCAATTACTGTCGCGAAAATACCAACGATCTACTTTTAAATTATCTTTTAACGGCACTGGCGGTGCTAATTTAAATTCTTCTGGAGTATAACGATCCAAATTTTCTGTGCCATCAACTTTTAAAATTTCCATTTTGCCTTGGTCTAATTTAATCACCCCATAAGCGCCAATAAAACCACCACCAGGACGAAGTTCAGTATTGTTGGCAAACAAGATTAGATAATTCATTGGTTTTGTATAACCCAAAACCTTGGGTAATAAATTTAGAACAACTTGATTTTCTTGACTTACAGAATTTTTAACTAAATTAAAATTGATAATTTTTTCTGGAGTTAAATTTTTTAACCAAAAATAAGCACCCACACCCAAACCCGCAAGTGCCAAAACAAAAAATGTAACAATGCCCAGAATAATTTTTATAATTTTGTTCATAAAACCCTAGTCGTCATTCCCGCGCAGGCGGGAATGACGCGTTTGAATTATTTTATATTTCTACCAATTACCGCCCATTCTTTTTTCTGCTCTGGATCTTCTTTGCGCTTTTTTTGCGAAACATTAAAACCTAAATATTTACCAAGCATTAAATGAGTAACAGCATCAATTGCAGGAATGGCGGAAATAAAAATCATCGAAATTGGCAACAGTAACCATTGCAATAACATTAAAATATATTTATACCAAGCAATTTTTTCGGCTCGACGAGGCAGGAGTGGCAAACTTAGGGCAGCAGAGAGTATCATACCAAGCATTGCCATAATCATCAAATTTTCTAACATGTGCGGGGCATTAAAAAACAAAGCGCTTTGGCGCACTGACTCCGGAGCCACCCACATTGGCAAACGACCCAAAATCGTAATTAAAATTGCCACTACTCCCCACGACCATTTACCTTCCCATTCCACAAAAATCCATTTAAATTTTTTCCACCAAGGAATTAATTTGCCTTTTTTCTTAAATTCCCAAATTAAATATGG
>Ga0209212_1000527_pt1 | contig 73335 bp, 64 predicted proteins | sample RifGroC2_FD_183996 | JGI IMG/M metagenome (GOLD analysis project Ga0209212, IMG submission 183996) | Groundwater microbial communities from Rifle, Colorado, USA - Groundwater C2 (SPAdes) (version 2) | ecosystem: Environmental > Aquatic > Deep subsurface > Groundwater | place: Rifle, Colorado...
CCTTCCATAACCGGCTGCCGGAATCCGTATAATCAGCGCCGCCAACATTGATAAAGACCGGGACGCTAAGCACCTGAAGCGTTATCGTCACCGCCGCGCTAAGGCTTGCGGATACGTTGCCTGCCGCGTCTTTGGCCCAGGCATATAATGTCTTGGAACCTACGGAAGCAAAGGTGTAGCTCACTGGCGCGCTGGCGGACCAGCCTGCGGCCGACGCCGACGGCGCTATGGCCGATTCGGTCAGGAGATAACCCGTCACCCCCACGTTATCCGTGGCGGCCAGGCTTGCTACTGGCACCGTCAGCGACGTCGCGGCGGCGGGGACAGAGAATGCCGTTACAATCGGGGTAGTGGTATCGCCCTGAGCTGCGCCATAGGGGTAGCTCTGTCCCAGGTATCTCGCCACAGCGGGCAGGGTACCTACCATGGGGCTCCGGTCAGGGCCTATCGGGGGCCAGGGCAGATTGCCGAAAAATTCGGGTTTAGATGTCAAATAAAGAGATGCGGGCAGCGCATGATCGGAATTTGCGGTATCCCATTTGGTTGAATTACTCACATAATCGAAATTTCCGTGCCTATATAAAGTAGACCCGACTTTTGTATCGCTCGGACTGCCGGTATTCGCGCTAAGCCCAAGACTATAAATTCGGGAATCGGCATTATTAATTACCGGGTAAGTTTCATACAACCCGCTGCAGCCTGATTTACACAAAACATTCCCCACCACATTGTTATAGTAGTTCTTCTCATAAAAGTTAACGGCGTTCAAGGAATAGATTATAGCGGCTGCTTCGCCCTGGCTTTGTCTTTCCACGTGGTTCCTGAAATACGTATTGTGGCTTGCCGATCCCCACACGTTATCTTGAAGCAATTTTGCCACCACATTACCTTCAAGCAGATTCATAAATGGATGCGCGCCATGCGTCAGAACATCACCCATAAGCCAGTTGGTATTGGGATAATCCTGGCTAAACGCGCGCGACGAATAATTATATGCTATGACGTTTCCAGATCCGCCACCGCCAAAGACAATGTGGTGCCGCAGGTAATAGAGAATATTGTTTTCTATCAAGTTATCCGAACCGCCCGTGCAGAACCGTATGCCATAACCGCCAAGATTGTAGGTACGAGCATGATGAAAATAACTGTCTCTAATTTCGGAGCCATAAGCCGTGACCAACTGGATGTGATGTGAATAGGCATTATAACTTTCAATATTTTTAACCCAGGAATAAATAGTCCTTGAGAACAAGATAGTATCCCCGCTGGTTGCGGCAGTCCTTTCAATGTATAGGTCTTCCACGCCGGCATTTACCGGGCTATCTGCGCTCAGCTTAATGATCTGGGGGCTATAGGCCGAAGAGAAAGTGTAATAAAGCGGGCGACTCAAAGTCAGAGTATTGCCACTTTTAGCCACTATCTTCACCACTTGGTTCAAAGCGCGAATACCTTCCCCCCTGCTGCACCATTTACACCCTGCGGACCCGGTCACAACGTCCACCAAAGCGGGGTCATTGAGCTGGTCCACTATTATATATTCCCCTGCATTAAAACTGGTCGCGTTGTCCACCGTGATAGAGGTTGAACCCTTGACATACCCCGAGGTCATGTTAGCGACCGTGGTACCGGTAGTGCCCTTGAAAGAAATCACATTCCCGCCGGTAGCGATGTTGCGAAGTTTTGTCTGCGTTGAACCTGCCCCCCGTATTACGATGCCCTTATTGCCCGCAGCAAGCTCTGAAGACAATTTATAAGTTCCTGCAGGGATATACACCACCTGCCCAGCGGGACATGCATCTATGGCGTTTTGGATGGCTGACGTCGCATCCGTTGTCCCGTTCCCATAGGTGGCGGCATTTATTGTGGCGCAAATAGTTGTCCTCAAGGGGATTCCACCTGGAATTCCGGCGCTCCAGGCTATCCGCCGGTCAGGTGATAAAATCTCGGCGCGGAGAATAACCGGCGCAGCAGTTATGAAAAGCATAAAACTGATTGCCGATATCAATAAAGGATATTTACGAGTAGTCATAGTCAGCTTCTCCTGGATTTCGCGAACAAAACTATCTATCACCTTGAGCCGTGAAAAGTGTCACGAACCTTCCTCGCTCCGTCCTTATCCCCAAATTTAAAGGTAAGGCTCATTCGCTGCATATTGCCCATCTCGCCCATCGGCACAAATCCGTAATTAACCATAAAATTGGACACATTGAACCCGACCCCAGCGTTAACCCCTACAGGAAGCCCGCCCAGTCCGCCCTCCGCCACGCCCATCGCACGCGACAGCCCCCCGTTCAGCATGAAACCTCCGCCTACATTGAACCCCATCCCCAGCCCGCAAACCAAGTTGCTTTCAGTGATATTGTCACTGATATTAAAAACAGCCTCCATCCCCCCGCCTATATCAACTGCCAAGCCAACCGCCGCCATAAGGGGCAGGGGCTCGCTCTTGGAGATATATTTCATGGCGCTGCCGATATTCTTCACCGATACGCCTATCTTGTAGGGATAAGCGTCATATTTGTCGCCGCTAATTACCGCGCCCAAGTCCATGGCGAAAGCGGAGGCCGATTCGCGCTCTATGGTGGAGGTTATATACTTAAAAGTAACCCCGCCCGTGAATGCCCCAAAGCTCCTGCCCGCGCTCAGGTTGACCGCCATATCGGAAGCCCCGAAGTTGCCGGTAGCCGCGCCCTGGTTGTCACGCCCTTCGAAGCTGCTGGCCGCCACGCGAGTAACCGACAGGCCCCCGTTAAACGACTCGCCATAGTGGCCGTAGCCCGCGTTCAGGAAGGTATAGCCTTCAAGGTGCGTCCCATAAGAGCTCTGGAACTCGCCCTGCTTTATGAACCCAAGCAGCGCCGGGTTCTCCGCTATCGCGCCCATACCGTTGCCCGACACTACCGCATTGCCGCCAAGGCCCATCGCCTGCGCGCTGGCAGGGACCTTAAGGAAAGCGGCCGCCGAGGTCTTGGTACCGCCCTGGACGGGCGATGAAGACAGCAACCCCAGGGAAAACAGGGCCAAGGGGAGCAGGCGAGTTTTGGCGATTATCCTGTTCATGATGCTAATAGGATAACCGCTTTTAGGCCTGGTGTCCACGAAAGATATTTACAAGAAAAACAGGCCTTTTTTCATAGGAACCCCTCTGAAATGGGCCTGTTTAAAGCGAATCTTTACTTTTTCTTGTAAACCGGGTTACCCACCACGCACACACCGTACATACAAAACTGTTGTTTTAACAATGTTACCGATGAACGCCCATTGGTCGGTGCATACTCTCATTGCGTTGGCAGGGGTTACAGGATATGTAGTTGATGTCCAAAAGAACCCGACACGCGTGTTGGGGAAAGCCGTAGTGTCTATAGCGGGTACGCTAGTCGCATTGAAGTCATAAAGGCTCATCAGTTCTAACACATTAGGCAACCGCCAATCTGAGTAACCGGCATAATCTTTCCCCTCACAAGCTGCCAGTGCGTTAGCCCAAGTGTAAGTTCCTCCCATAGCAGCGTCCGTTCTGGGGTTGGTTATCCACATAAGTCCGGTAACATTGTCCAAAGTTACCGAGGATATTCCCACAGGGTTCAAGATAGTATAACTGGGCTGGGTGGCTGCTGGTTGGTAATCATGATCTTCGCCAAAGGTGGTCGTGGTACTAAGGGTCTGCCCAGTATCAGGCAGACGCCACATACCATAGCAGTTCATCCCGGAATTGAACGAGTGTATAGATTGACCAAAAACTGGGACCGACAAACAAATCACTAGCGAAGTGATAAGGGGTAAAAAGCAAATACGCATTACGCACCTCCGCGCACACATCGCACATAGGGACTGGTATCATCAGGAGCGGTCCCTCCAACTGAACCTATAGAAAAATTCACGCGCCAAATCACATTAAGAACAAGCAGATAGGTTGTTGATGTCCAATACCACGATGATTTACTATTTGGGAAGGCTGTGAGATTTATATATGGCGCGGCAGACGCGCCAAAATCAACAATACTTATCAACTCACGCGCATTGGGAAGACGCCAATCGGAGTAGCCGGCGTAACTCTTCCCTTCACAGGCGTTAAGTGCATTCAGCCAAGTGTAGGCCCCCCCCATAGCGGCGTCCGTCATTGGGTTGGTTATCCACATCAACCCCGTGAGGTTATCTACAGTTACTGAGGAAATGCCGACCGGGTTGTATATCGTGTAGCGCCGCTGGGCGGCGCCCGGCGTATAGGTCCCGTCCTGGGCCAGGGCATTATCAGCGGCAGGGCAGCCAATCACGCTTCCGGTGCCGTCATAACAGACACTTTGCCCTGTATCCGGAAAAGCGCAGTTCGCAAAACAATGCGTAGAAATATCAACCGCGCGTGCAGAAGGTTCCATGAGGAATACCAACACCAATCCTAACGCGACAATTGTATATTTGACGGACATATGGTTAACTTAAGGTGATAAGCACTATGTGGCAATCCATGATCCCTCGCCGCCGATTATCATCCATTGTGTGGCGGTTACCAACCTGAGCGTGATGGTAGCGTAGGCAGGGCTGACAGCGTTGTTATAGATGGTGCCACCAGAAGTTGAGTCCGAGATATACGTTGACGCTGCGGCGTCTATGGTAACTTTACCGGCACCTAGCTTTACCACTGTTATCGTAGCGCCGATATCGGCCGCAGTAACGGACGGCAGGTAAACTATTTGCGCAGAGGCGCTGTTAACAGTTATGGTTTTGCCGAAGTCTGAGATAGTTAAAGTTATCCCGGAGTCTTCGGATTGCACGGTGTATTTAGCTATTGTGGCACCACCGGTGACAAACACATTTGTGGTTATGCTTACCCCGCCGTAGGGGGTTGTTGCAGTAGCATTTATGGCGGGAACATTTATCCCGGCGGCATTAAACCAACCAATCGATGTTACTGACGAAACTATGTTACCGGAGCCATTACGCCAGATCTGGGAATAAATATTACTCGCTGTGCCGGTGGAAACTATGTCCAACGCGGCTTGCGGAATTCGGGTAGAGATGCCTATTGTTTTGGCCGAGAGATTGCCATAAAGCACACCGCCTATATTAAGTTCATTAGATGATGTAGGAGCACTGATGTCTTGATTGTACCCCACTACAATATTCCCGGCACCTGAATCTATTGAATCGCCTGCCCTCCAACCAAGCAGGGTATTGTCGGAACCGGTAGTGAGCCTATATCCGGCCTGAAATCCCATAAGAGTTGAACTTGAGAATGAATTGCCCGTTACACCCCGACCAGCATCTTCTCCGAATATGGCATTAGCCGAGCCTGACACAGTGTAACGACCCGCCCAGGTACCAAAAGCGGAGTTATTGCTTCCGGTGGTGTTGGATTCACCGGCGCCGCCACCTATAAATGTGTTATTTTCCCCAGTAAGATTTGAGTCGCCAGCATACACGCCCACAAAAGAGTTATACCCGCCAGTTGTGTTGGCACTACCGGCTTGATAGCCTAAAAATGAGTTATATTCCCCTGTCTCATTATAGAGGCCCGTGCCGACTCCCACAAAAGTATTCGCCGCCCCCGTGGTATTGGCGTTACCGGCCTTGTAGCCCAAAAATGAGTTATAGTTCCCCGTGTTACTGTATCCGGCCTGATACCCGAAAAAAGAATTATACAGACCTATATCAACCATACCCGCACCCAATCCTACCCCTATACTCCCACTTCCCGGCAATATAGCCAAAACCGTTGAACCGGCTACTTGGTAACGAGCGGCAGTGATGTTCCCGGAGGCGATAACGCTGCTAACGGCAATGTTGCCGGCCACCGTGATGCTGGAGTAAGTCGTAATAGCCGCGTTGGCAGTTATGGAACCGACACTTATGATATTGAACGTGTTCATGTTCAGCGTAGTAGTGGCTATGTGACTTCCCAGGTTGTCGCCGGTGACACCGCTTAGCGCGGAACCGTCACCGTAGTATTTAGCGCCAGTGGGCAGGTATATATGTGTTGATATGTATATACCACCATATTGCGCAGCTGGGGCTGAGGAGATGAATACATTGGATCTGAAATTGACGGATGAAATATTTATTATATTCCAAGTGGTCATGTTAAGAGTGGTGGTGGCAACATGGGTCCCCAGGCCATCATTGTCCCACAGCATTCCACCCCCAACAACCTTCTTAAGCACCTGGTTGACGTTTCCGCCGGCTATATGGATATTGGCAACATCGCTGAAACTGCTTACACCGGTAAAGTATGCCCCACCTGTGGAGAATGTTGACCCTCCCACAAAATATGCGCCAGAGGAAACAGACAGGAAGCCGTTTACAACCACGTTGCCGGCACCAACAACCGCGCCGGGGTAGGCCGCCTGGGTTGAGCCGAAAACGGTAAAGCCTTTTATTTCGGTGTCAGGGTCAAGCGCGGTACCGTTGGTTCCAAGTACAACAAGGTCGTCTTCGGAGCCGAGTTCGGTTTGAGCGTATAAGCCGGGGCCCATAGGCCACAAACCATAAGCGAGGAGAAACAATAAAACGGCAAAGCGGGAGCAATGGGTCCAAAAGTGGCCTTTTAGATAGTGAACGATTCCAATCTTTTTAAAGCACATATTCTATTTGCCCCGTAATTATATCCGAAAAGCACGAAAGTAATCCCGACGAACACTACTTGTTGCGCAGCCAGGCTGCGGTTTTTGAACCAGAATTAAAGATCATTATATACTGCCCGGAGACGTCATCTCCGGTCACTTCCACCTTTGCACGCGGAGTTTCTGTACCGATGCCTACCGCCCCAGAAGTGGAGACTACTACCTGGTGAGCCGTACCTGTGCCTACGGCAAGGCTATAATTCTGCGTATCCACGCCCTTGATAAGAGCCGTCCCGGTTACCTTAAGGGAATTATTAACATTTAGATTATTTACCGTGCCTGAAGACACATAGAAGGTGGTGCCCGGCTGCAAAGTCTCTTGGTTGTGGATAGAGAGAGGGTCGGTCTCAAGTCCAGCTGCTGCGCCGCTGCCGCAAATCCATTGGCCTCCGCTCAATTGCAAAATGTCGCCATTGGCGCAGCCGGATTGGTTCAATTTAGACCTTGTAACAGAGCCATCTGCTAAATCTTGGTTGATTATCGTGCCGTCCACTATATGCGTTGAGACTATAACATTGCCTATTCTGTCGCCTGACAGGCTCCCCAAGGTTATTTTTGAGGCGTTCAGGCTATCAAGCCCGGAGCCGTTGCCTTCAAACCAACCAGCAATTACAGAAGAGGATACAGTGATATAGCCCGTTACGGTATGGGTGCCAAGCGAAACTATCGGATCGGAACCATTGCCGTAGTGAGTGGGCGCGTGCGCTCCAGGCAGCCCGGCGCCGGAAGTAGGCACCCAGGCTGCACCATTCCAGAAGTTTACGACGTTCAATGAAGTGTTGTACCAAAGGTCGCCCACAGAGTTGGCCGCCGGAGCGATAGCCGCGTTCGTATAGCGCTTGCCGGAAAGCATAAGACTGTTGATGGAGTACGGTGATGAAGTTAATTCTTCCATGGGAGACATGCGGTTGCCTTCAACCTCAAGTTGCAGCCACATGCTTCCGCTTTGCCAGTCGGCTATTACGGGCTCAAGCACAGCCCGGAAAACACCCGTGGAAAGACTTATATTGTAAACGGGGCTGGCCCAAAGTTCCGTTGCCGTGGCTGGATCAGAAGAGTCATAGATACGGAAAGCCATGGAGCGCTGGCCATTAACAAGAAAGCCAGACTGACGCAAATTACCCTGATAGGTGAACTTCACCGGAACCTCAGCGGACAAAGCCATCGGCCCTAAAACACAGGCCGTAACCAGAAGGACGGAGAAAGACAAAACATGAGCAAGCCCGTTTAGGCGCTTGTTCAGTGTTATTTTGCCTTTCTCGACCTTTTCCATATTATGGCCATTGCTTCTTATCACTACCCGCCGGGCTTATTCCCGGCGGGACTCAAGTTTGCAAGTTCCGAACTGCCTTATTTCTTCTTTATCCAGGCTGCCAGATTCGCTGCTACCGCGGGGTCGCCGGAATAAAACTTCGCTACGTATTTACCTGCAACTCCTTCTCCGGCAACTTTCAGCGCCACCCCGTCCTCGACTACTGTATTTATTGCGTGGTCTTCGGTAGTCGCGTCGCCAAACTGTGTGTCATTTTTGACCGTAACGCTGGAGACGAATGTGGCCGAAAGGTCCACGTTCAACCTGGCGTTCAAATCAACGTCGCCGTTTACGTTTAACGCGCCCCCCATACCTACCAGGCCGGTAAGGGTAGAGGTGCCGTAAACCACCAGTTGACCGCTAATTCCTGCGCTGGATGCCGCGACATAGTTCGCGTTGCGGATATCGAACGTCGCCATATTCAGCGTAGTGGTGGCCACATGGTTGCCCAAATTATCCCCGGTAACCATGGAGGAAACTGAATCCCACTGCATACCCCCTCCGGCGACTTTGGTCAGGACCTGGCCTGCAGCACCTCCGGCAATGTGGATATTAGCCACATTGCTAAAACTGCTTACCCCGGTGAAGTAGGCGCCGCCGGTGGTGAACGTTGAGCCGCCTATAAAGGAAGCTTGCGCGTTCATTGTAAGCAGGTCCGCGTTGTTATTACCCAGGGTGAGGTTGCCATTGAGAGCAGCGTTGCCGCTGACATCCAACGTGCCGGTAATGCCAGTATTCCCCGCCAGCGTGCTTGTGCCGTATACTATCATCTGACCGCTCAACGCCGCGCTTGACGCCGTTATGTACCGCGCGCCAACCACGTTGTATCCGGTCATTATCAAGTTGGCTGTCGAAGTGTGGTTGCCCAGGTTGTCGCCTGTAACAAGAGCGGACACATCGTCCCAAGCCATTCCCCCGCCGGCCACTTTCTTAAGCACCTGGTTTGCGGCACCGCCGGCGATATGAATATTAGCCACATTGCTGAAGCTGCTTACCCCGGTGAAGTACGCCCCGCCGGAGGCGAATGTGGAGCCGCCCACAAAATACGCCCCGGATGAAACGGCCAGGTAGCCGTTCACCACCACGTTACCGGCCCCCACTACAGCGCCGGTATACGCGGCTTGCGTAGCGCCGAACACCGTGAAGCCTTTAACTTCAGCGTCAGGGTCCAAGGCAGTGCCTTGGGAACCAATCACTGTGAGGTCGTCCTCAATACCGAACTCTGTTCCATTGTCCGCGGCCTGCGCTAGCTGGCCCGCTGCCGCAACGCACACCAGGGACAATAAGACTCTTAGTGACCTCTTCATATACTGCTTCATATACTGCCTCCTTAACAATTACAGGAATAATGGGAGTTGCCCCCGGTTATCCCCTACCAAATCACCATAAGTTTCCCGGTCTTGGAATTAGAGCCGGAAACTACGCGCCAGATGTAAACCCCGCTGGCGGCCCTGGAACCGCCAGCTGTACGCACGTCCCATTTAAGCTTGGGTATCACCAGGCCTGCCGGGACGGGCAGCTTCTTCACAAGGCGGCCGTCCAGGGTAAATATCTCTATGTCCCCGGTCTGCGGTACGTTCACGAAAGTTATCCCATCGGCTTCCGTACCGCTCTGCCCCGCGCCCGAGCCCGCGTTGGGGCCGCCGGGGCGGAAAGGCACCGGGAAAGCATAGGTATCTTTTACCGACTCGTCCACCATGCCCAAGAGCGCATAAATACCCGGGGAGGTAAAAGGCACGGTTATATTCATTGAAGTCCTATCAGCTGCCGAGGCGGGAAGCTTGGTCCACATCGCAAGGGCCTCATCCAACGCCCAGGGCTTTATGGTATCCACCCGTACGGGAGGATTAGAACCATCAAGTATGCCGTCCTGATCATCGTCCTTGTACCGCATGGAAAGCGCCCCGGACTTGGCAAAAGGCCTGTCCCAGAAGTCCTGCTCGTCAAAAAGTGACATTTCGGTTATGTGGTTTGGGAAAAGACGGGACCAGGCCCCCTCGTTCCGCTCGATCTTAAGGTTGGCCGAATTTATCAGGCCGGCGTCCACGCTTTGCGGCTGCGCGGAAGGGTCATGATTAAGGGTAATATCAAAAACTTCCTTATCTACGGCCCCGGCAGGCAACATAAGGCTGGCGGGACCCGCGCCAAAGTTCACTATGGAAACAAGCCCCTTCTGGAAAGTAAAATGCGGCGGGTTATAAAAACCGCTGCGGTTGATATACTCGCCGGAGCCGGAATTTCCCGGTCCATCGGGAATATTTACCTGCCCGGCGGACCCCTTGGAGGAGTATTCCCCTCCGGTAAGGATATCCCCGCCGCCGCTGTCCCGCACAGAGGACTCAAGCTGGTATTCACCGGAGGAAGAGATGGCGGCCTCGCACGGAGCGCCCGCAAGAACACAGGCGCACAAAGAAGCGCATACGCCGAGGAGGACGTACGGCGCCGGAGTAAAAAGTTTACTAAGCCTGGTCTGAGTCATAACATTTGCTGCCTATGATATTATAGGGGCCGGAATGCCATGAATCCCGAAGAAATAACGAAACACGCTCATAGTGTCCGCGGCGTGAGGACGTTGCATAGTTCCGGTAGTGGCTATGCGCTGGCCGCGGCCGCAAGCATACGCTTAACTTCCCCTAACAACGCCTCACCTACAACAGGCTTCCCGAAAACACTTACCCTCTCGTAAGTCAAAGCAAGGGTCTGAACTTTTTCAGGCAGGCCAGTCACAAAAATGACCGGTTTCCCCAACTGTAGAATGCGCCGTATAACGGTAAAAACACGCTCTCCGCTGTAGTAAGGCATATCCACGTCCAGTAACAGCAGGTCGGGCTTAAAGCTTAAACATTTATCGAGGGCGGTAAGTCCATCCTCCGCGGTCTCTATTTCCATCCCTGCCTCCGAAAATAAAGCCGTGTAATACGCCACCATCAACTGATCGTCATCTGCCGCCAGAATCTTCGGCATCAAAGCCTCCAAACATGGATTAAAGGTTTGTTATTACGCTAGCCTCCCACGGGTACGTACAGTTATTATGCTACGTCGGCCCCGGCGGATTCCACTAAAGTTATTCTCAATATTGTGGCCGGCATCGGCGGGATTAGGCACATAAGGCAGGCAAATGAGAGCGCCCGCGATCACATCGCGGGCCGGCATACAATGAGTTCTTAGGTGAAGAATGTGCGGTCAGGCTACATCAAGATAACGAAATCCCTTTCCGGGCATTGCCTGTATTCTTTCTGACAACTCAGGCGGAAGTTTATTGCGAAGATTGAACATATGAGTATCCACCAGATTATCTACAGAAACCGTACACCAGATATTAGAAATTATCTCTTGCCTGGACACTATCCTCGGGCTATACTTAACGAGGGCATAGAGAAGCTGGAATTCCCGCCTGGTCAGGTTTTCAATAGGCCGGGTCTTGTATTTCACAAGTTGGGACATCGGATCGAGCTGCAGATCGGAGGTGGCAAGTATCCCTCCGCCGCTTTTATCCATATCCACGCGGCGCAGCAAGGCCTTTACCCACATAATGAGCTCATCCATTTTTATGGGCTTGGTAAGGTATTGGTCCACTCCGGCGATAAAACCTTTCTTTTTATCCTGCAGTTCGTCGCGGCCCGTCAAGGCGATTATGGGGACATTTCCCTGACTGGGATTGGACCTGGCTAAACAACAAAGATCAAGCCCGTTCCCGTCAGGCAGGTGCAGGTCCAGTACCATAAGGCATAAATCGTTGTTATTCAAAAATTCTTTCGCCGCTTTCAGGGTTCTGGCGTTGTAAGTGCGAAAACCGGAATCCTCCAAAGCGGCGGACAGCATTGCAGCTGTCTCTTTATGATCTTCCACTATCAGAACTGTATTGTTCATTAGGTCCCCACAAGGCAATTAGTTTTCAGCAACCCGTTACTTTATTATACACTAGTCGTTATGCGGCAATCACGAAGACCAATGACCAAGGCCGCGAACTGAAGACTCCACGGAAATAAAAAGGCGCTACACCTCGATACAGAGCTGGCCCCGTTGAATTCAGGAAGTCGGCCGTTCTTAAGAATAAATTGATTGGCCCGTGGCATGCACATTGCTGTACAATTCAACATTAACAGTAATGGTGACACCGATTTTTCATTTAATCTCTCCAGACAGGATAATATCCAGGCGCTGGCAGGAAGCTTTCAGGAAAGAGTCCTGGAAAGTCCTGATTGAGCTCTCCTGCGCCGATCTGGGGCCTAAACGCGCGGGGCTCGCGGAAATATACCTTATCGAAGCTGGGTGCCCTGATTGCAGGGGGCCTGAAGACCTGATGGCCTTTCTAAAAGCGCGAAGGCCTGTCGCCGCGCTGGTCTTCGGAGACGCGCAAAAGATATCCAACAGAGAAATAGCGGCCTTTCTCGAGACCGGCGCCGACGATTTTGTATATAAAAATATAGACGAAAGGGTCCTGGTGGCTAAAATAAAGGCCCATATCCGGAGGATTATGCCCGCGATAACAGAAGCGGCCACTAAACTGGCGTCCAGCTGCCGCTCCGTAGAGATAGACCGCACCCGGCGCGCGGTCAAGGTAACTACGGGAGCCGGCAGATACACGGAACTTTCAAATCTTACGCCGAAAGAGTTCGATATCCTTTCCCTCCTTGTGACCCATGAACGGGATGTGGTGACAAGGGAGCGTATCCTTGAAAAGATCTGGGGGTCTGACGCTGTTGACGTGTATTCTGAATGCATAGACAAGCACGTGGAGTCTCTGAGGAGAAAACTTGGGAAATGCGGCAAAAGGATACGTACCGTTTACGGGTCGGGGTATATGTTCACGGGGAAGGGACATGCGTCATGAAAGCAAAAGGCTTAATGATACTCGTTATTGATGACAACCCAAGCTACCTTAGGGTCGCCAATAAATATCTAACTTCAGTGGGCGGCCACTCAGTGGAGGTGGCAGAAAGCGGACTGGAAGGACTCAGAAAAGCAAAGGAAAGAAAACCGGACATCATTCTGCTTGATCTTTATATGCCTGGCACGGACGGGGCAACAGTTTTAGAGACGCTTTGCGCGGATGAAACCACACAACACATCCCGGTCATAATTATCACAGGCGCCGATTTGGAAGATTTTGACCGGACTACTTTAGCCGCCAGACCGAATTTTAAGTCATTAGAACAAAAGCCTGTGAATTTCGGAGAATTGCTTAAGAAGATATCGGCCATGTGCGAGTTCAGAACGGAACAGATGTATAATCGGAACTCAAGCGCAGGTGACGCACTAGAGGCGCAATAAACAAGGGATATTAACGCATGCGCATACTAATAGCCGAAGACGACGACAATTTCAGAAAGCTCATCACGGAAGTGCTGGAGCAGGCTGGACACACCCCTCTCCCCGAAGTGAACGGACGTCTGGCCTGGGAGAGATTGATGAGAGAAGGGGCAGACCTGGTAGTCACTGATATAAACATGCCCGAACTGGACGGATTCGGCCTGCTGCGCAACATCCGCGGCAGCGAGGTTTATCAGAGTCTGCCGGTGCTTATGCTGACCATAAGACACCTTGCGGAGGACCAGGTGGCCGGTTACGAGACCGGCGCGGACGACTACCTGACAAAACCGTTCGACAACGACGTTTTTATAGCCCGCATACTCGCATTGCACAGGAGAGTACTTAACAGGCAATAACGCACACGCTGCTAGACGCGACCATGAATAAGGTATTGATAGTTGACGATGACTACTCTATACGCGAGTTGTACAAGTTTATCTTGACGGACCTGGGTTACGAAGTAGAAACAGCGGTAGACGGGTTGGATGCCTTGGGCAAAATCACGATTTTCAGGCCGGACTGCATGATGATTGATATAGAGATGCCGGAGATGACCGGAATAGAGTTTACGAGGAAGCTGCACGAGAGCCCTGACCCAAGATGGAGGAATATCCCATTTGTGGTTTTGACAGGCGGCAGTTACCTGGATGTCCCCCTCCAGTACGCTTTTCAAAGCAATGCCTCCTGCAAAGCTTTTTTACCCAAGATAACCAACCCGGACACCGTGGCTAAGACGGTACAGCGCATCCTACGGGAAAGACAATAGACCCGTGAGCCTAACCGCAGCCCTGGCCTTATGCAGCTAGCTCTCCCTTTTAAAACATATTATAATTCCCTCCGCGGCTGATAGCTTCCACCGGCCAATCTTTTCGGATCAAGGAGTATCTTATGGGGGACAAAAAGAAAATACTGGTAGTGGACGACAACCAGAACTTCAACCAGTTGCTGCAATGCGCGCTGGAGGACGACTTTGAGATGTACTCGGCTTCGGACGGTCGGGAAGGAGTAGCTCAGGCCCTTAAGGTATTGCCCGACATCATACTCATGGACGTCATGATGCCTAATATTTCAGGCATCGAAATGGCCAGGATGCTTGTCGCGGAGGAAGAAACAAAAAACATTCCGATAATAGTCCTGACCGGCAGCCGCCTGGACAAAGGAACCCCGGACCTTTTCAAACAAGAAAGGAACGTCAGACACTTTTTAAGCAAGACATCTCCGATACTTGATATAGTGGCGATAGTAAAGGAAGTTCTGTACGGCTAAGAAAGACTGCCTAGAAGATTAGAAAGTCTGCGTGACCTTGTTGAGGCCCTTGGGGTTGTCGGGGTTGAGGCCCTTGGCGAGGGACAGGCGCAGGGCCAGCTTCTTCATGCGTATGTCCGTCGGGATGCAGCTGAAAGGCATCTTAAGGGCGCCCGGCCTGACTATGTGGTACGGCGTGCCGCGCTCCTTGAGCGCCAGCTTCACCTTCATGATATCCTCTGGCGTCCGGTCCGACGGCGAGAAGAGGAAGACCAGGTCTTTAGAGGTGTACGCCCCCACCGGGCCGTGCAGGAATTCAGCGGCGGAATAGCCCAGCGCGTGGGCCTTGGCCATCTCGCGGAACTTCAGGGCCGAGTCCTCGGCCACGGCGTTATAGGGGCCGCGCCCGACGAAGCCCAGCATATGGGCTTTCTTTATCCGCGCTATCAGACCCTCCCCGCCGTAATTCTCCTTCACGGCGCGCGCGGCGGCGTCCACCGTGTCCTTGAAGTCGCGGTCGCCGAAGCAGCCGCTCCAGGCCTGAGCGGCCCAGAGCACCGTCCACAGCTGCAGCTCGAAGCTCTTGGTGGCGGCCACCGGCACTTCCTTGGAATGGGAAAGCAGTATATGGCGCCCGGCCATGCGGGCCAGCGGGTTGCGCGCCAGGTCAGGCTCGTTGGTGACGGCCACCCCCTTCGCCCCCCACTTCATCAGTTTCTCCAGGCAGGCCACAATGTCCTGGCTGCGGCCGGACTGGGAGAAAGCCCAGACGGCCTGTCCGGCGAAATGCAGGGGTTTCCGGGCCTCGAAGATGGAATGCGGGTGGATGAAGTTGGTGATGGTGCCGGCGTAAGTCTCCCAGATATACTTGGCGAACAGCGTGGCTGTGCCCGACGAGCCGCGACCGACCAGGTAGACGGTCTTGTCCGAAGAGCGCAGCGCCAGCTTCTTTATCTCGCCTGCGCGGGAAGAGAACTTGGCCAGGAGCGCGGGGATCTCCGCGATGTCCTTGTAAGTGAGCGTGTCTTTGATGTTCATTTTCCGGCGGCCTTCCTTTTTACTTCGCGCAGTTTGCGCAGCTTCAGTTCCACGTCGCGGATATCCAGGCCGGTGCGGCCGTACTGGGCGTGCTCGATGGGCGAATCGGGACAGATATAGGTGCCGCGGCGCACGCCGCGCGGGTCTTTGACCAGGCCCAGCCAGATCAGCCAGGGCAACAGGTCCGAGAAATCTTTGGCGATGAGCTCCGGGTTGGAGCGGATGATAGCCTCGCGGTCGCCGAAGCCGTCCAGCACGATGCCGCTGTGGTACCCGGCCTCTTTGGCGGCCTCGGCGTCGCGGTGGGTGTCGCCGATCACGAACACGTCGCGCTCCTTCACCGGGGTTTTCGCCAACTTGGCGGCGCGCTGCACGGCTTTCTGCAGCACGACGCTCCTGTGATGGGAGTCGCAGCCGTAGCCGCCGAAAGCAAAATGCCTGAGCAGGCCCGACGGCTCCAGCTTTATGAAGGCGCCGTCCTTCAGGTTGCCGGTGCCGAGCCCCAGCAGGACGTCTTTGCGCCCTGAAAGTTTCTCGAGGAACTTCTCCACGCCTTTGACTTTGTGATATTTCTTCGCTTTCACCGAGGCCTGCACCTCGAGGGGCAGGCGATCGACGTATTTTTGCACCAGGACAGCCATCTGCCGCTTGGTGGGCTTGCGGCCGGCGCCGGCCTTAAAGGCGTTCTCGAAGTTAGACTTGTCGGTGGCGCCCTGCAGCTGCACCTTGGCGCAGGCGTCCTTGTGGCCCGTCATGGCCTCCACGGCGTGGTTCAGGGCCCTCGCGCCCGAGCCGCCCGCCTTCACCAGGGTGCCGTCGATGTCGAAAAGGATTATTTTCATAAGAAGGGGACGTTGTTGAGTTGTTGAGTTATTCTCCGAGTCGCTATAAAATTTGAGGTGTTTTGACATATTACCGGCAATAACTCAACAACTCAACAACGTCCCCAGACTATCTTGCCTTTTTTTACGGTCAGCGAGCACTGGCTGCCGCCGAAGTAGTAGGCCAGCTCGCGGTAATCGTCGGCGTCGAAGAAGGCCAGGTCGGCCTGCATGCCGGGCATCACCGCGCCGCAGCGGTCCCCGATCCCCAGCGCCCAGGCGCCGTTGACGGTGGCCGCGCAGAGGGCTTCCTCCGGCGTCATCGCGCAGTGCGTGCAGGCCACGGAGAGCACGAACTGCATGTTCCAGCACGGGCAGGTGCCCGGGTTGAAGTCGGTGGCCAGCGCCACCGGCACGCCCTCGGCTATCAGCTCGCGGGCGGGCGGGAACTTGGAGAGGCCGAGATAATAATTGGAGGCTGGCAGCAGGGTCGCTATGGTCCCCGCGTCGCGCATGGCGGCGATGTCCTCGGCGTAGACGTGGTCCGCGTGGTCGGCGCTGACGGCCCCCGCCGCGGCGCCGGCCCGGGTGCCGCCGTAATTGGAGAGCTGCTCCGAATGCACCTTGGGGCGCAGGCCCAGCCGCGCGGCCTCTTTGAGGTAGGCGGTGGTCTGCTCCGGCGTGAAATAGCCCTTCTCGCAGAAGATGTCGGCGAAGACGGCCAGCCGCTCCGCAGCGACTTTGGGGAGTATCTCCGAGGTCACGTAGTCCAGGTATTTCTGCGCGTCGCCGGAGAACTCCGGGGGCACGCTATGGGCGGCCAACAGCGTCGGGAGCATTTCAAGCGGCGTGAGCTTGCCCGCCGCGCGCACGGCCCGCAGGATCTTCAGCTCCGAGTCGAGGCTGAGGCCGTAGCCGCTCTTGACCTCCGCGGTGGTGGTGCCGCATTCCAGGAACCGGCCGGCGCGCTGCGCCAGCTGGGCGGCCATGGCCTTCGGGGCCTGCCTGCGGACGGCGCCGATGCTGGAGAGTATCCCCCCGCCGGCGGCCTTTATCTCCTGGTAGGAGGCGCCGGCGGTGCGCATGGAAAAATCCTTCAGCCGCGGCTCGGCGAAGACCATGTGGGTATGGCTGTCCACGAAGCCCGGCAGGCAGACGCCGCCGGTCTCCACCACTTTGGCTTTTTTAGCCAGGCGGTGCCGCGCCACGGCGGCGCGGGGGCCCGCGGCCTCTATCACGCCGCCCTCCACCAGCACGGCGGCGTTCTTCACCAGGCCGGTCTCGCGCATGGCGGCCCCCGCCCTGGGCGCAAGGTCCCCGGCGAAGGTCAGCAACTGCTTGATGCCTGTGAAGAGCGTAGCCATCAGCGGAAGTTGTCGAACTGCAGCGTTATGCCGTAGTCCCCGTTGCGCAGCAGGCCCATCACGCTCTGCAGCTCGTCCTTGGACTTGGAGGTCACGCGCAGGGTGTCGGCCTGGATGGAGACGTTGGCCTTGAGCTTGGCGTCCTTGATGGCGCGGACTATCTCCTTGGCCTTGTCCTGCGGTATGCCCTGCTGCACCTTCACGGCCATCTTGGCCGTGCCGCCCAGCGCGTTCTCAACTTTCTGCGCCTCGAAATTCTTCACCGGCAGGCCGCGCTTGGAGACCTTCATCATCAGGACTTCGTAGAGCGCCTTGACCTTGTAGTCGTCCGACGACTGCAGCATGATGGTGTTGGCCTTCTTGTCGAAGTTGATCTCGGACCTGGAGTCCTTGAAGTCGTAGCGGTTGACCACTTCCTTCATGGCGATGGCGATAGCCTCGTCCACCACGGTATATTCCACTTTAGAAACCACGTCGAAACTGAAGTCTGAAGCCATACTTTCTCCTTTACTTTTTTTCCAGCTCTTTCTTTATGGACTTCGCCATGGCCGCCAGGGCCTTGTTGACGGAATCCGCATCATAATCGTTTTCGGAAGAACAGCTCAGCAGCACCCGGCCGGTATTCACGTCCACGAATTTCACCGTCAGGCCGCTGAAGATGGTATTAGTCTCCTCGCGCACGTCCCCGGGCACCTGGCGCGGCGCTGGCTTGGGCCGCTTGCCCGGCCTGGCCGGGACGGGAGGCAGCTTTACGCTCCGGGTCACCGTGCGCACATGCTCCCGGCGCACCCGGTAGGAGCCGGTGACCACCGCCTTTACTCCGGCCAGCTTTCCCACCTGCGCCATATCGGAATCCGCCAGGGCGCCCGAAAGGGAGGCTTTCTGCTCGCCCATCACCTTCTCCAACTGGGCCCGCTCCATCACATCGAAGCCGGCGTCCATGAGGTACGTGGAAAAAGCCTCGCCCAACGACAGGCCGATCTCCTCGTCCCTGCCGCTGAACGGCATTACAGCCACCCTGGCGCCGGGGTCGAACTCACCCCGCACCACGGTCTTCACCGAAGCGCCGCACGCGGCCAGGCCGGCCGTCAGCAGCGCTATAGAGAATAGCCTTATCATTTCCCCGCCAGCATCGGGATCTTTACACCCGTCTTCCTGGCGAAATCCCGCGCCTGCTTGTAGCCAGCGTCGGCGTGGCGCAGCACGCCCATGGCCGGGTCGTTGGTGAGCACCCGCTCCAGGCGCGCGGCCATCTCTTTGCTGCCGTCTGCCACCGTGACCTGCCCGGCGTGCAGCGAGTAGCCCATGCCCACGCCGCCGCCGTGGTGGAAAGACACCCAGCTCGCGCCCGAGGCGGTATTTATCAGCGCGTTCAAGATGGGCCAGTCGGCTATCATGTCCGAGCCGTCCTTCATGGCCTCGGTCTCGCGGAAGGGACTGGCCACCGAGCCGGAGTCCAGGTGGTCGCGGCCTATCACAATGGGCGCCGAGACCTTGCCCGTGCGCACGAGCTCGTTGAACATCAGGCCGGCCAGGTGGCGCTCGCCGTAGCCCAGCCAGCAGATGCGCGCCGGCAGGCCCTGGAAGGCCACCTTTTCCGCCGCCATGTCCAGCCAATGGTGCAGGTGGGCGTTCTTGGGGAACAATTTCTTTATCGCCGCGTCGGTCACGGCTATATCCTTCGGGTCCCCGGAGAGGGCCGCCCAGCGGAACGGGCCCTTGCCCTCGCAGAACAGGCCGCGGATATAGGCCGGCACGAAGCCGGGGAAGTCGTAGGCGCGCTTCACGCCGGTCTTGAAGGCCATGGTGCGGATATTGTTGCCGTAGTCGAAGGTCACGGCGCCCGCTTTCTGCAGCTTCAGCATGGCCTCGACGTGGATAGCCATCGACGCCATCGAAAGTTTAACGTATTTCTTCGGGTCGCGCTTGCGCAGCTCGGCCGCGGCCTTCAGCGTGTAGCCCTTCGGGATATAGCCGCGCAGCGGGTCGTGGGCGGAGGTCTGGTCGGTCAGCACGTCTATCTTCACGCCGCGCCGCGCCAGCTCCGGCAGCACCTCGGCGCAGTTGCCGAGCAGGCCGATGGAGAGGGGCTGCCTGGCTTTCTGCGCTTTCGCGGCCAGGGCCAGCGCCTCGTCGAGGTTCTTGCTCATCACGTCCACGTAGCGGGTGTCCAGGCGCTTCTGTATGCGCGTCTCGTCGACCTCCACCACTATGGCCACGCCGCCGCACATGGTAACGGCCAGCGGCTGGGCGCCGCCCATGCCGCCGAGGCCGCCGGTCACGGTCAGACGCCCGGCCAGGTCGCTCTTAAAATGCTTGCGCGCGCATTCGGCGAAGGTCTCGTAGGTGCCCTGCAGTATGCCCTGCGTGCCGATGTAGATCCAGGAGCCGGCCGTCATCTGGCCGTACATCATCAGGCCCTTCTTCTCCAGCTCGTCGAAGCATTCCCAGTTGGCCCAGTTGCCCACCAGGTTGGAGTTGGCGATGATGACGCGCGGCGAATACTCGTGCGTGCGCAGCACCCCGACCGGCTTGCCGCTCTGCACCAGCAGCGTCTCGTCGTTCTCCAGTTTGCGCAGGGATTTCACTATGGCGTGATAGCTGGGCCAGTCCCGGGCCGCTTTGCCGCGCCCGCCGTAGACCACCAGTTCCTCGGGGCGCTCGGCCACCTCCGGGTCCAGGTTGTTCATCAGCATGCGCAGGGCGGCCTCCTGCTGCCAGCCTTTGCACGAAAGTTTATTGCCGCGCGCGGCGCGTATTACTTTAGAAGCCATCTTTCCTCCGTTAATCTTCCACGAAATACCCGCCCAGCACGGCCTCGCCTACGGCCTCTATGCGGTCGGAAAAAACCTCGTCGCCCTTGAAGGCCGGGGATATCTCCCGCAGCTTCGCCAGGGCGGCCTCTACGCGCGCGCCGGACTTAAGCGGGCGGTGGAACTCCACGCCCTCGGCGGCGGCCATCAGCTCTATGGCGGTGATATGCGCGACGTTACGCACCACGGTCTTGAGCTTGTTGGCGGCGGTCATGCCCATGCTGACGAAATCCTCCTTGTTGGCGGAGGTGGGGATGGAATCGGCGCTGGCCGGGTGGCTGAGGATCTTGTTCTCGTTGCAGAGCGCGGCGGCGGTGACGTGCGCGATCATGAAACCCGATTCCAGGCCGGGGTTGCGGGCCAGGAAAGGCGGCAGGATCTCGAAGTCGCTCACCAGCTGCGCCGTGCGCCGCTCGGAGATATTGCCCAGCGCCGTCAGGGCTATCGCGGCGAAGTCGGCGGCGAAGGCCACGGCCTGGCCGTGGAAGTTGCCGCCGGAGATGACCTCTATCTCGCCTTTCTTCTTTCCCTCTACCACCAGCGGGTTGTCGGTGACGCTGCCCAGTTCGGTCTCGAAAGTGTTCAGCGCGTACTCGATGGCGTCGCGGACGGCGCCCATGGCCTGCGGCATGCAGCGCAGGCAGTAGGGGTCCTGCACGCGCTTGTCGGCCGTCTTGTGCGAGGCGCGGATCTGGCTGCCCTTCAGCATGGACTCCAGCATCTCGGCCACTTCGAGCTGGCCGGGGTGGGGCTTCAGCTCGTGGATGCGCTTATCGAAGGCGGACGGGGTGCCCTTCAGGGCCTCCACGCTCATGGCCCCGGCCAGCACGGAGGAATAGAACAGGTTCATGGCTTCGAAGAGCGCGAGGCCCCCCACGGCCTTCATGGCCTGCGTGCCGTTGATCAGGGCGAGGCCTTCCTTCTCGGCCAGCTCTATCGCTTTCACGCCGGCCTGGGCCAGCACCGCGGCGGAGGGCCGCCAGTCGCGCTCGCCGGCCAGCTTGGCGCGGCCTTCGCCTATCAGCGTCAGCGCCATGTGGGCCGACGGGGCCAGGTCGCCGCTGGCGCCCACGGAGCCCTTGGCCGGGATGAACGGGATGACGCCCTTGTTGATCAGGGCCGAGAGGGTTTTAACCACCACGGGGCGGATGCCGGAGTTGCCCATGGCCAGCTCGTTGGCGCGGGCGAACATCAGGCCGCGGGCTTCGGCGTCGTCGAGCGGGGCGCCCACGCCGCAGGCGTGGCTGCGGATCAGGTTGACCTGCAGGCTCTTGAGGCTCTCGCGCGAGACGCGCTGGCTGGCCAGCTCGCCGAAGCCGGTGTTGATGCCGTACATCACGCGGTCCCCGGCCAGGAGCTGCTCCAGCGCGGCGCGCCGGGAGGCTATCAGTTTAAGCGCCTTGGGCGGCAGTTCCGTCTTGCGGTAGCCGTAGGCCACCTCCGCGAAGTCCACTATATCCAGGGCCGCGCCCAGGCTGAAAGGTTTGTTCTTGCTCATGATGTTTTCCTCCCGCATTTTTCCCACAGGTCTTTTACCGTCACCACGCCAGCCGTCCTGAAGGCGGCCAGAAAATGTTCGAAGATCTTGCGCGTCATCTCCACGTCGGCGAGCGCGCGGTGCCAGCCCTCGCTGGAGAAATTCAGCTCGGCGGCGATGTTGCCGAGGCGGTTGCTCTTGAACTTCCAGTTCTTGCGCGCTATATCGAGCGTATCAACCACGTGCCGCTTGGGCAATTTAAGCCCGACGCGCCCGAACTCCTCGCGCAGAAAAGCCAGGTCGAAGTCGGCGTTGTGCGCCACTATCACGGAGTTCTCCAGCATGTCAGCGAGGGGCCAGACGAACTTGGCGAAGGGCGGGCAGTCCTTCACCATGCCGTCGGTGATGCCGTGGATCCTGGATACCTCCGCGGGGATCGGGCCGCCGGGGTTGACCAGCTCGGCCAGCGTGGCCGCGCGCTCGGACCCGCGGAAACTGACGGCCGCCACTTCGCAGACGCGCGCCGCCTTGGGGGAAAGCCCCGTGGTCTCCACGTCTATGAAGGTAAAGACAGCGTCTTCCACCTTCAGTCCGCCGATCTGTTCCAGTTTGTCCGCCGCGTCGAGCATGTGCCGCCTTGTCTTGTTAGAGATAGCCGTAATAGGTAAACCGCGTCCAGACACCCACCAGGACCGCCATGGCTATGCTGAGCCAGACGTTGACGCCGCTCAAGTCCATGATGCGCTTGCGCCTGATATAGAGCAGCTGCGCCGCCCAGGCGGCGGCGAAGAGCAGCCACCAGCGCCCCTCGGCGAAAAAGAAGGCCCACAGCACCAAGCGCTCGAAGATGAGGAAGTATTTCTCGTCGAAGTGCGGGAACGGCTTATTGAACAGGTCCTTCTCTACGAAGTAGATCAGCACCGTGGTGAAGTGCGTGATGACCACCACCATCGATGCGATGGCGGCCCATTTCTCGCCCATCATCAGGTCCGCCCCCGTGATGATCACCGGCGAGACCATGAACAGCACGTACAGGTGCAGCAGCTGGTCGGCCAGGAAGCTGGCCGTGCCGTCCTTCCAGCCATGGGTCTTCATGCTGTAGACGCGCAGCTGGTCCAGGGCGAAGTGGAGGACCAGCATGACGCCCAGCGCTGCCCAGCCGCCGACCTGGACCCCGGCGACGCTGAACCAGGTCTCCCCCAGGTAGTTCCAGGTCAGCGCGGCGGAGACCGCGAAGTGCGTAAGGCAGTGGATGAGCATGCCCCACACGCTGCGGCGCTTGAACTTGTTGACGAAGTCGAACTGCAGCGTGAAGTCCGCCAGCAGGTGCGAGAGTACCAGTCGCCAGAATATGACCATCGGTTCCTTTGGCTCAGCCCTTCTCGGTCAGGTTGAAAGAGCCGTCGTATTCCTTGGGCACTTCCCTGGCGAACAGCTCCGACTTCTGCAGGTAGAACTCGGACGGCCCGTCGCCGGGCCGGGCCTCGAGCGCGGCCTTGAAGTGCGGCATAGCGCCGGCGTAGTCGGCCTTGAAGAACTTCTCCTGGCCGGCGTTGTAGTGCTTGAGCATGGCCATGACGTCGGCCGGGGCCTCGCCCTTGCGCGCGAACGGCTCGTAGACCTTCACCGGGATCACCTTGCCCACCACCCGGATGCTGCCCAGGTAGCGGTGGTCGAAGTCCCCCTTGATGTCGTCGAAGGTGTACTCGCTGGTCATGATCTTGGAGTGGAAGTACTTGTTGGCGCCCTCCATGCGGGAGGCCATGTTCACGGTGTCGCCCATGACGGTGTAGGAGAGGCGGGACCGGGAGCCCATGTTGCCCACTACCATGAAGCCGGAGTTGACGCCGACGCGGCACTTGGGCTTGATGGCGAACTGAGTCAGGGATTCGTTCAGGCGCGCCATCTCGCTCTGGCAGTCTATGGCGGCCAGCACGCCGCGCTTGCGGTGGTCGGCCTGGTCCAGCGGGGCGTTCCAGAACGCCACGACGCAGTCGCCGATGTACTTATCCACGGTGCCGTCGTGCTTCAGGATCACTTCGGTGAAGGCGGACAGGTACTCGTTTAGCATGGCGGTCAGCTCTTCGGGGCTGAGCTTCTCCGACATCGTGGTGAAGCCGGCCAGGTCCAGGAAGAAGGCCGTCATGTCGCGCTTCTCGCCGCCGAGCGACAGCTTGGACGGGTCCTTGGTGATCAGGTCTACGACCTTCGGCGACAGGTACTGCCCGAAGGTGTTCTTGATCCACTTCTTCTCGCGGCCCTCGGCTAGCCCTTTGTCCACCGTTATCCAGGCGGCCGGCAGGAGGAACGCGAACAGGATGGACATGAACGGCATCACCACGTTACTGGAGAGCAGCAGCATGTAGGAAACCAGCAGCGCCAGCACCACGCCCGACGAGACGTAGACCATAGTGGAGATGGAGTAGCGACGCAGGACCACCGGCAGCCAGGGCAGCAGCAGGAAGAGCAGCGTCTGCACGAGGAGGTCCAGTTCCTCGCGGAAATCGCCCGCCAGCAGGTTGTCCAGGAAGGTGGCATGCACGTCCACGCCCGGCATCTGGCGGAAGAACAACCCCGGAACGTGGTCATAAGCGCCCAGGGCGGTAGAGCCAATGAAGGTGATAGCCCCTTTCAGCGCTTCTTTTTCCCCGCTGCTCAGCCTGTCCTCTATAATGTCGGCAGCCGACACGTGAGGGAAGGCCTTCAGGTCCCGGTTCTTCGGGTCCTTGTCCCAGCCCGGGTGATTTTTCAGGGGCAGGGGATAGCGATAATTCAGGATTTTCTCGCCGGTAAAGACCATCTCCAGTTCGAGCAGGGGCTTGCCGGAATAGATGGCGTACGGCGCTATGCCCAGCGACGGGAGAGTAACGTCCTTGCAGTCCTTCCAGCAGCGCACTTTGGTCAGGCCGGCCTTGGCGTATGTCAGCAGGTCTGAGGGGTCTTCGATCGGGGCGGGGTAGAACGGGGCGTAGCGCCGGACCTGGCCGTCCTGGTCCTTGGTCTCGTCGACATTCGGGTGGGCGATGACGGCGCTGACTTTTTCCAGCGGCTCGATGGCCTTTGTTATCTTCCGGGTGTACATGTCCACGCCGACCACGTTCACCACTATCCCCGTCCTTGCCGTGGCCTCGGCGAACTTCCTGTCGTTCTCCGGGTTGTCCCTATCGGGGTTAAACAGCATGACGTCCATACCGATGGCCTTTACGCCCAGCCCCTTCAGTTTGTCGGCCAGGATGCCGTAGTATTTGCGCTTGAATGGATAGCCGTACTTTTCGACGGTGTAGTCGTCTATCGCGGTAATGATGACCTTGCCGGTGGCTTTCTTGGTTATATGCTTGCCGTACAGGAAGCGGTACTGCTCCTCGAGGTCCGGATTCTCGGCGCTGGAGAAGGCGAAATGGACTTTATAGAGCCTGGCCGGGAGGTTTGCTACGAACTCGTCCCAACCATAGTCCATCGGCTTGGTTATCCCGGATAGTAAAGAGAGCCCGAACCAGACGATAGAGAACAGCACGATCGCCACGAACATGTTAAGTTTTCCGAGTAGTTTTTTCATAGCGCACCCCTAACTAGTCTTAGCCACCCTTTGCACCTCGAGACTGAATTTACCGCCTGGGCCGGGTTCGGCCCAGATCCTGCCGCCGTGCAGCTCCGCTATCTTGCGCGAGATGGCCAGGCCCAGCCCGAAGCCGGCCTCCTCCCCGCCCTGCTTGAGCTGCTTGTACTTCTCGAACACCGCCTCCAGCTGGTCCGGCGGCACGCCGGGGCCGGTGTCGGCCACGGCAAAGACCACCACGCCGCCTTCCTTCTTAACGGAGGCGGTCACCTTGCCGCCCTTGGGCGTAAATTTCCAGGCGTTGGAGACCAGGTTCTCAAGCACCCGGCGCAGCAGCGGCGCGTCGGCCCGGATCTCCAGCTTTTCGGCCCCGGCCGTCTCCACGGCCAGCGCCACGCCTTTTTCCTCGAAGATAGCCCTGAAGCCCTCCGCCGAGGCGGAGAGGAATTCCGCGGCGTTCACCGGGGCGAGCTCCGCCCTGAGCTGGCCGGCTTCCATGCGCGAGATGTCCAGGATGTTCTCCAGCAGCTTGAAGAGCCGGTCGCTGGAGTCCTTTACGCTGCGCACGTAGCCAGCCTGCTTCGCCTCCGGCGCGAACTCCCGCTCCAGAAGCTTGATGTAGCCCTGCATCGTCAGCAGCGGGGCGCGCAGGTCATGCGCCACAGAGTGGAAGAAGTCTTCCTTCATCTTCTGCATCTTCCGCTCCAGCGTGATATCGCGCAGCACCATAAAGACCGCGGGCCGCTGCGTCTTCGCCGACAAGGTCTGCACGCTCACCCTGTAATATTTTTTTACCCCGTCGAGCTCCAGCTCCACCACGCCGCTTTTGGACTTGGCCTTCTGCTGCACCAGGCCGGCCACGCGGCGGCGCACGGCCTCGTTCTCGGCCCAGACCACCCCGTCGGCGCCCAGCAGCGCCCGGGCCGACGCGTTGGCGTAGAGCAGCTCCCCCCTGAGATCCGAGAGGATGATGGCGTCGTGGATCAGGCTGACCAGCAGCTCCAGTTTCTGCTTCTCCTCGAAGACCTTCTCCACCTGGATGCCGTGGTAGCGGTCCACCTCGCGCATCATCGAGTTGAAGGCGCGCAGCAGGGCCGAGAGCTCGGTGAACTCGGTGGCCTCGCTGACCGGGACCTTGAACTGGCCGGCCGAAACGCGCGACGCGCCGGCCATCAGCGCGGCCACCGGGCCGCCCAGGCGGCGCGTGAACAGCAGCGCGGAAAAATAAAAGACGGTGAGCACGCCCAGCACGAAGAACGCCATCAGCCAGGAGATGCGGTTTACGCCGGCGAAGGCCTCGGCCCGGTTCTCGAGCGCCACGACGAAAAGGTCGAAGCCGCGCACGGGCGAGGCCGCCCCGATATAGGCGCCCGCCCTGCCCTCGATGCCGAACACCGGGCCGCGCCGGAGGATGTCGCGCACCTCTTCGGGGTTGAACCGCTCGAAGGCGCCGGACAGCGGCAGCGCGTTGCCCTGTGCGTCGGCCAGCAGCAGGCCGCCGGTGGCCCCCAGGCGCTGAGAGCGCAGCTTGACGAAGAGGTCGCGCAGGTTGACCGCCGCGAAGGCGTAATAGCCGCCGCCCACGGGGTAGACCAGCCGGCAGACCGGCATGTCGTAGATCATCTCGAAGCTGCCGAGCGCCGTCCGCCCCCCGCGCGAGGCCTTGAGGAACAGCGGGTCGCGGGACAGGTCCACGAAGCCGAAATAGCGCCGCAGTTCCGCCGCGCCGCCGCTGAGCACCTCGCGGCCGTCGGCCCGGGTGAAGGCGAGGAACAGGAACTCGGGGTTCTTCTTCAGCGCCTTCTCCAGCGCGGCCTGGCTGACGTAGGAGGAGTCGGAGTCCCACATGCGCTCGAAGCGGCGGCTCAGGTCCTGCGCCTCGCGCTCCATCATCAGGGCGCCCATCTGGGCCACGTTCTGCTGCAGGCTGGAGATGTCCTGACGGGCGCGGGACTGCAGGTAGAGCAAAAAGAAACCGGCCGGGGCCAGCGGTATCATCCCGGCCCCGAACACGATCAGCAGCAGCCTGTTAAGCAGCGTCACTCTTGCACAGCCTTTTTTAAACCGCCCTTTATTTTTTCTTCAGCGCCTCTATCAGCCTGGGCACTATCTCGTGCGCGTCGCCCACTATGCCGTACTTGGCCACGTTGAAGATGGGCGCGTTCGGGTCCTTGTTCACCGAGATGATCACGTCGGAGGCCTTCATGCCCACGATGTGCTGCACCGCGCCCGAGATGCCGAAAGAAAGGTAGAGCTTGGGCGACACCGTGGTGCCGCTCTGGCCCACCTGGTGCGTCTTTTCCTTGAAGCCCAGGTCCACGGCCGCGCGTGACGCGCCCACCACGCCGCCGAGCAGTCTGGAGAGTTCCTCGAGCTGCGTGAATCTCTCTTTGGTCTTCATCCCCCGGCCGCCGGAGACGACGACGGTGGCGTTCTCTATCTTGGCCGACCCGGCGCCGTGGTCCAGCTTGCGCTCCAGCACCTTAACGCGGCGCAGGCTCTTATCGAGCTTGGCGCTCTCGCGCACCACCACGGCGGTGCGGCCGAGCACCGGCTCGGCCATCTTCATGACGTTGGGGCGCACGGTGGACATCTGCGGCCTGGAGTTGGGGGCCAGGATGTCGGCCATGATATTGCCGCCGAAGGCGGGCCGGCTCTGCAGCAGCAGCCCGTCCTTGATGGCGAGCGCCGTACAGTCGGCGGTGAGCCCGACGTAGAGCGTGGAGGCCACGCGCGGGGCCAGGTCGCGGCCCTGGATGGTGGCGCCGTAGAGCATGGCCGACGGCTTGTGGCGGTTCACCAGGCCAACGATGACCGTGGAGAAGATGTCTGTATTGTATTCGTAGAGCTCGTCGTGCTCCACCATGTAGACCTTGTCGGCGCCGTAGACCCCGAGGTCCTTCTCGTAGCCGTTGTTCTTGTCGGTCAAAACCACCGCGCAGAGGTCTTCCTTCAGCTCGTCGGCCAGCTTCCGGCCGGCCGACAGCAGCTCGAAGGTCACGGGCTTGATCTTCCTGGCGCGCCCTTTCTCGCCGGGTTCGTCCAGCTGGACGTAGACCCAGACGCCTTTATAGCCCGAGAAATCCTTGGCCGAGGCCTCCTCGCGGGTGATCGTGATGGCCTGCACCGGGCAGATCTGCACGCAGGCGCCGCACAGCGTGCAGGCCTCGTTCATCACCGCCTTCTTGTCTATCATGTTGATCGCCGCGAAAGGGCAGGCAGGCACGCACTTGGTGCAGCCTATGCATTTTTTTGAAACTTCTATCATCTTGCTCTCCTGGTGTGGTCGTGTTTACTCGGTAAAATGTTCGCGCTTCATGAGCTCCAGTATCTTCTCCACGGCCTCCTGGCCGGAGCCGGAGAACATGGCCGCCTTCTCCCTCTGCGGGGGCGGGTAGATCTTGCTGACCTGGGTGGGCGAGCCCTTCAGGCCCAGGTACTGCGCCTCGGCGCCGATATCCTCGGCGTTCCAGACGTGGAACGGCTTCTTGAGCGAGCCGTTCACGGCCAGGAACGACGGGTGCTGCGGGGCGTAGTCCTTGCCCATGATCATGGTGAGCAGCACCGGGGGCCGGGCCTCCAGCAGCTCGTGGCCGCCGTCTATCTGCTTGCGGGCGAGCACCCTGCGGCCGTCCACGTCGACGTGCTCGCAAAAGGTGACCTGCGGGATGCCCAGCTGCTGGGCCACGCCGGGGCCGGTCTGCGCGGTGTCGCCGTCGATGGCCTGCATGCCCGAAAAAATGATGTCCACCTTGCCGATCTTCTTGATCCCCTTTGCCAGCGCGTAGGAGGTGGCCCAGGTATCCGAGCCGGCGAAGGCCATGTCGGAGAGGAGTACGCCCTCGTCGGCGCCCAGCGCCAGCGCCAGCTGCACCACGCTCTTGGCCTGCGGCGGGCCCATCGAGAGGACGGTCACCTTGAAGCCGTGCTTCTTCTTCAGGGCCAGCGCGGCCTCCAGGGCGAAGTGGTCGTAGGGGTTTAGGATGCTGGGGACCCCGGCGCGTATCAGCGTGCCAGTCTCGGGGTTGATCTTTACTTCCGTGGAATCCGGAACCTGCTTGATGAGTACGGCTATGTTCATTGGTGTCTCCTGAAAAATTACCTGGCCTTGAACGTCTGCTTGAGCTTGGCGGCCACCAGGTCCATGTCGGCGATGAGGCCCTTCTGCTCGGCCTGCACAGCCTCGAGGTTGACGGCGTCGGCCAGGCTGCCGGCGGCGTCGGCGGCGCCCAGCACCAGGGCCAGGCCTTCCACGCAGGTGGAGAGCGCGGCCTCGCGCGCGAACACGCGGGCCATGGCCTGCCAGCCTTCCCGGTCGAAGCGCACCGTCTCACTGTATTTCTTCGCGGCGGCGGCCGTGGAGAAGATGGCCGCGGTTTCGGCGGCGCAGATCATCTTGCCCAGCTTGAAGGTGACGTGCTGGTGGCGGGTCAGCTTCTGCACGCGGCACTCCTCCAGCACCGCGGCGAGCGCGCGCAGCGCCAGCGCGGCGGCGTGGGCGCCCGCCTTCGGCTCCTCGGCGTGCACCTGGTCCAGCCTGTCGGCCATGTCCAGGTAATACCGGCCGCGGGACTTCAAATGCTCCTGCCAGCGGCCGCGGTAGATGGTCATCTCCAGCACTTCGCTGGTGCCCTCGTAGATGCAGGTGATCTTGATGTCGCGCTTGATCTTCTCGACGGGGAAGTCCTTGGTGTAGCCGTAGCCGCCCAGCGCCTGGATGGCGTCGTCGGCGGCCTTGTTGCCCCATTCGGAAGCGCCGTACTTGGCGATGGCGCCCTCGGTCTGCAGGCCGTGTTCGCCGGAGTCCAGGCGCTGCGAGGTGTATTCGATATAGGAGCGCGCGCCTTCCATGCGCACGTAGTTGGGCACCAGCAGCTTGTGGGTATAGCCCTGCTTGTCGGACAGCGGCCCGCCGCCCTGGATGCGCTGCTGGCTGTAGCGGATGGCCTGTTCCAGCGCTTCCTCTCCCGCGCCGAGGCCGAAGGCGGCTACCATCACGCGGGTGTAGCCGAACACAGCCTGGGCCTGCAGCAGGCCCTTGCCCTCTTCCATGCCGATGAGGTTCTCGGCCGGGACGTAGACGTTGTCGAGCGACAGGCCGGCGGTGTTGGAGAGGCGGATGCCGTGCTTGTCCTCGTGCTTGTTGGGGCTGAAGCCCTCCATGTCCTTCTCGACGATGAACCAGGACGGGCCGCCCGGGGCCATGGCGAGCACGGTATGGATGTCGGCCACGCCGCCGTTGGAGATCCACTGCTTGTTGCCGGTGAGGCGGTAGCCGGCGATACGCCCGTTCTTGACCACATGCTCGGCGCGGGTGCGCAGGTTCACCAGGTCGCTGCCCGCGTCGGGCTCGGTGGCGGCGTAGGCCACCAGCAGGTTCTCGGAAGCTATGCGCTTGAGCCACTTCTCCTTCTGCTCCTCGGTGCCGCCCACGTTGAGCGGGTCGGTGCCGAGGAAGGTGGCGAACACGCCGGTGGCTATACCTAAGTCTATGCGGGCCAGCTGCTCGCAGACCCGGTAGATGTCGAAGGTGCCGCCGGAGACGCCGCCGTACTCCTCGGGGATCATCAGCAGGTGCACGCCCAGCGTATCGCGGTCGTACATCTCCTTGAGGATCTGCGCGGGGAATTCGTTCTTCTCGTCGAGCTCGCGGATCAGGTCGTAAGGAATGCGCCGCTTGGCGTATTCCTTGAGGCTGTCCAGCATCAGGTTGCGTGAGATCGAGTCCATGCTTGCCATTGTTTCTTGTTTCTCCTTAAAAATCAGACCTTGGCCGCTTCACAGGAGGCCAGGTAGCCCTTAACTTCGGCCACTATCTTCTCTCCGAAAGCCTTGTCCTCCAGGCCTTCCGCGTTGATCAGGACGTTCTCGGCCGCGCAGCGGATGGCCGACTCCAGCAGGTAGCGGGCGCTGTGGTAGTCGGAGATCACGTGCTTGGAGCAATGGGCGGCGCAGACGGTCAGGCCGGCCATGGCCTCGGAGGCCAGGCGCGCGGTCTTGAGCGGCACCTCGGCGGCGTATTTCAGCGCGGCCTGCATCCGCTCCTTGCGCTCCGGGTTCTCCTTGGGGATCTTCATGGCCTCCATGAATTTGTTGAACGAGGCCACGTCCTCGCCGACGCAGGCCTGCAGCGCGGCCTTGTGCCCGCCCAGGCGCCCGTGCAGGTCTTTCAGCGCGGGCCGCTTGGCCTCTTCGAGCTTCTTGCCGCGCAGGGTGATGCCGAGGGCCATCTGTCCGAGGGCGCAGCCCATCGCTCCGGCCACACCGGCCGCGGCGCCGCCGCCGGGGGTAGGGTCGGTGTTGGCGAGCGCGTCCACCAGCAGGTTAGCGCCGGCCTCCCAGGAGGAAAGGAGCTTGAGCAGCTTGGTCTCGAGCACCTGCTCGGCCTTGTTGAAGCCCTGCACCTGCAGACCCTCCACGGCGTAATCGGTCAGGGCCTCCTGCGTGGTCAGGCCGATGAGCTCGGTGCCGGTGACGGCTATGCCCTTCGGGCCCAGGTCCTTCTGCATCTCGTCCATCACGCGCTTGATGGAGGTGGTCTTGTAATCGGTGAGCACGGTGGACATCTGTACCTGGCCCTTGCTCTCCAGGAAGATCTCTTTGGCGCGCAGGGCAGGCAGGCCTCCGCCGGAGGTGCGGATCTTCTTGGCGAGGCCCTTGGCGAACTCCATGTCCTTGGTATCCAGGTTTACGTTGAAATTGACGATCTGGTTGCGGGCGCCCACGGCCATGGCGCCGGCGGTGGGGTGGATGTGGTTCGGGCCAAAGTCCGGCACGCGCTCGGGGTCCTTGCCGATGACTTCCTTCAAGCCCTCGAACTGGCCCTTGCGCACCTTGGCGAGGTCTTTGCGGTGTTCGAACTTGGCGGCGCGGTCGTAGAGGTACACCGGGATATTCAGCTCGCGGCCGATGCGCTCGCCGGCCTTCTCGGCCAGCGCTATGCATTCCTCTATCGTGGAATCCATGATCGGGATGAACGGGGCCACGTCGGTGGCGCCCATGCGGGGGTGCTCGCCCTTGTGGTGGTTGAGGTCTATGAGCTGCGCGGCCTTCCTGGTGACGGCGAACATGGCGTCGGCGGCGGTCTCCACCGGGGCCATGAAGGTCAGGACGGTGCGGTTATGGTCGGCGTCCTTTTCCACATCGAGTATGAGCACGCCAGGCACGGCCCTGGCGGCGTCCACGATGGCGTTAATCTTGGAGAGGTCGCGGCCTTCGCTGAAATTGGGAACACATTCCACGAATTTACCCATAATGCCTCCGTATAAAGGTGAGGGGCGCAGCTTGCGCCTTATATATATAATTAAACAAAATTAGGAAGGCCGGGAAAAGTCCGTAAAATGCGATAACCCCCTTTTGGGGGGTTATCGCTCTCCCTTGTTTCGGGGAGTTCACAGTTGGAGGCCGATATACGGCGTCCACCTATATTATAGCAGAATCTATTGACTTGTCAAGGGGTTGCGGGCTTTCCAGACCCCGTAGGTGACGATGAACATGGCGTTCAGGGAGTCCGCGGAGCCCAGGTCCAGGTTGGCGCCGCTCACGTTTAACACGTGGTGCCAGCGCAGGTCCAGCGCCAGCCGCGTGCCGAAGAGGAAAGGATAAGAGGCGCCTCCCCCCAGGTTGAAGCCGCCGCTCGAGCCGGAATCCGAGCCGTAGCGGAGGCCGCCCGCGGTATAGGCCTGCTGCTGCCAGTGGTACAACCCCGCGCCGAACACGCCGTAGTAGGCGGAATCGCCGTACGGGAAAGAGGCCCTGACGAAAGGGGTCAGAGAAAGCAGTTTCACCTGCAGGCCGTCCACCCCGCGGTTACTGTAGCGGCTCCCATAGCAGGTTTCAGCCCCGTAGCTGAGCAGCTCGTCCACCCTTTTGGAGACCGCCAGCGCGAGCGCAGGGGAAGTCTTGAAGCCGGTGTCTCCGTCGCCCCAATGGCCTCCTGCCGGGCGGCTCCAGCCCAGGCCCGCCGAGACGTAGCCGGCCAGGTAGCGCGACGGGGGCGGCAGGTCGCCCAGGTCGGGCAGGTCCGGCAGGTTCTGGGCCGCGGCCGGGGCGGCCAGCAGCCAGCAGGCGAGGGCGAGCGCGCGCTTCATCTGGCGGGCCTGACGCCGATGCCCGCCCTGACCTTGTCCAGCGAGTAAACGCCGTCGGAGGAGAGGAAGGAGGCGCCCTTCATGCCGCTGTCCTTGATGAAGAAAGGCGTGTCGAGGTCGATGAAATCGAAGCCGCCCAGGCCGCCGGCGAAATGCGCCGCCGCGCAGGAGGCCAGCTCGCTCTCGAGCATCTCCCCCATCATCAGCTTGATGCCCTTGGAGCGCGCCAGCGCCCAGACCTCGCGGGCCCGCAGGAAGCCCAGCTTGGTCAGTTTGATGTTCACGGCGGTCACCGCGTTGCGGCGGATGAGGTTAAAAACGTCGTCGAGGGAATAGGCCGACTCGTCGGCGCAGACCGGCATGGGCAGGCGGCGGGAAAGATAGGCCAGCCCGTCGATATCGTCCTTCTTCACCGGCTGCTCCACCACTTCGGGGCGGATGCCGCGGCGCATCAGTTCTTTGAGGAACTTCTCCGCCTCTTTGGCCGTGTAGGCGCAGTTGGCGTCCAGGTAGACGGCGCAGCCCGGAGCGGCGCGCCTGACCGACTCGAGCCGCCGGAAATCCTCGTCCATGTCCACGCCGGTCTTTATCTTGAAGATCTTGAAGCCGCGGCGGCGCATCTTCAGCGTGAACTCGTAGGCGGCGTCCGCTCCGCCGATGACCACGGTCACGTCTGTCTTGAGGCGCGGAGAGCGCCCGCCGAAGAATTTCCACAGGGAGACGCCCTGCAGCCGGGTAGCCAGGTCCAGCAGGGCCATCTCGGCGGCGGCCAGCGCGGCCCTGTTGCCGTCCAGCGTTTTCTCCAGCAGGCACATCGCGCCCAGGTAGTCCGCCGCGTCCCGCCCGGCCAGCAGCTCGCCGGCGCGGCGCAGGCTCTTCATCGTGGCCTCGCGCGTCTCGCCGGTGATATGCGTGGCTATCGCCGCCTCGCCGTGCCCTTGCTCGCCCCCCGCCGTCTCCAGCGTGAACACCGCGTTCTCCAGGCTCTTGTGGCTGCCGGTGGAGATGGTGAACGGCGTGAACAGCTCCGCGTCCAGCTCCCTCACGGAAAATTTCTTTATCGCCGAGTCTTTCATAGTTCTCCTCTAGTCGGTCGTTTCCCTGCCGACGAGCATCAGCGCCACCACCACCAGGAAGATCAGCACGCTCTGCGTCAGCAGCATCAGCGTGCCGGTGTTGCCGCTGGTATGCCGTATAGCCCAGGCGCCCAGGCCGAGGCAGATGTTGAGCAGCACCACGAACCCCACCGCCTGCTCTACGCTGAACCCCAGCTTCAGCAGCCGGTGGTGAAAGTGGTCTTTGCCTGCGTATTCCAGCCACCCGCGAACGCTGCGCACGCTGCCGTTGTGGACGCGGGAGACCGTGGTATAGATGATGTCGAAAACCGGGATACCCAGCACCAGCAGCGGCGTAGAGAAGGCCACCAGGGGGCTGTCGTTGGCCCAGCTGCCGTACAGGGCCAGGCAGCCGAGGATGAAGCCGATGAAGGTGGAGCCGGAGTCCCCCAGGAAGACCTGCGCGGGACGCCAGTTCATGCGCAGGAAGCCGGCGCAGGCCCCGGCCAGCGCCGCGGAAATGAAAGACAGCGGGAACTGGCTGGTGTTCCAGCCGATGCCGAGGAACAGCAGCGCGCAGACGGCGCCCATGGCCGAGGCCAGCCCGTCGATGCCGTCCATGAAATTGAAGGCGTTCACTATCCCCACCAGCCAGAGCACAGACAGCAGGACGGAGATGGAATAGCCGAACGGCAGCTTCAGCGGGAATGAGAGGTGCAGCCCGAAGAAAACCACTACCAGCGCGGCGGCCGTCTGCCAGAAAAGGCGGGTGCGCGCCGAGAGGCCCTTCCAGTCGTCGAAGAAACCCAGGACGAAGATGATGCTGCCGCCGAGCAGGATGCCCCAGACCTCGCGCGTGAACTGCTGGTTGCGCAGCATGGCGGCCATGAAGGCCAGGTACACGGCCACCCCGCCCAGGCGCGGCACCGGGACCGCGTGCACCTTGCGCGCGGAGGGCAGGTCTATGGCCCCTATGCGCACGGCCAGCCAGGCGCTCGCGGGCGCGAGCAGGAACACCGCGGACATGGCGATCAGGAAAAGGTAGGACCAGCGCAGGCCCTCGGTCCAGGTCCAGGCGGAAAAACCGCCCGGCGGCAGAAGGACCAGCAGCACCGCCAGCACAGCGAAAGAGAAGAACCCGCCCTTACGGTCGATCATTTATTTGCAGCCGAGGAGGTGGTCCAGCAGCAGGCGGCGCGGCACGAAGCCCTCCGCGTACTTCACCCGGTCCTGGTAGCCGCGGAACATCGCGGCCGCCTTGGCGCTCTCGACAATGGAAAGGTTCTTCACGCGGGTCTTGTAGACCTGCGAGCGGTGGCACTTCAGGAGCGCCACCTTGCGGGTGATGACCGGCCCGACGTCCACGAAGACGCCGGGGTTGAACTCCAGGGTCGTGGGCACCTCGTAAAAAAGCAGGTTCTTGGTATAGCGGGCCGCGGTCTCCACGGCCTTGGCCACATTGCGGTGGTCCTGGTGGGTGTCGTGCGCGTAATTCACGAAGACCATGTCGGGCTTCAATGACTCGATGCGCTCCTCGACCGCGCGGATCAGCTCGCGGGTGACGGTCACGCCGGTATCCTCGAAGCCGCCCCAGTAGAGCTTCGCCTTCAGCATGGCGGCGGCCCGCTCCTGCTCGGCGAAGCGCACCTTGGGGTCTCCCCCCACCGAGCCGCGCGTCATCACCAGCAGGCTGATCTTGTGGCCCTGCGCGGCCAGCTTGCAGAAGGTGCCGCCGCAGCCGAATTCCAGATCGTCGGGATGGGGGCCGATGCCGAGTATTTTCATAGGTTTTATTTGCCGCTCTCCACGCCCTCGGCCACCAGCTCTTCGGTGATCGTCCTGGCGCCTTTGGCGTAGGCGGCCAGCATGCTCATATTGGCGATGTTGTTGATCCAGCGCGGGATGCCGCCGGAGCGCTCGAAGAGCAGCTCCAGCGCCCGCTTCTCGAAAATGTTCTCCGTGAGGCCGGCCACTTCCAGCCGGTGCAGGACGTATTTCTTCGTCTCCTCGAGATCGAGCGGCTTCAGGTGATAGCTCAGCGTGATGCGCTGGCTGAACTGCTTGTTGGAGTCCAGCTTCTCCTTCAGCTCGGGCTGGCCGCTGAGCAGCAGCGTCAGCAGGAAGCGCGTCTCGGTCTGGAAATTGAGCAGCAGGCGCAGCTCCTCGAAGACGTGCTCGTCGTTGATCAGCTGCGCCTCGTCGATGGCCACCACCACGTGCTTGCCGTCCTGCATGGTGTCGCGCAGGAAGCGCTCTATACCCATCAGCACGTCCTCTTTGGCCTTGGGCACGTTGTAGCCGGTGAAATTGTGGAGGATGATCTTGAGCAGGCCCAGGTCGTCGAGGCGCGGGTTCTGCACGGAGGAGAACACGTAGCCCTTCTTCTTGAACTCGCGCTCCAGCGCCTTCAGGATCAGCGTCTTGCCGGTGCCGTAGGCGCCGGTGATCACCGCGCAGGCCTTCTTCTCGTCCATCACGTAGGCGAGCCTGGAAAAGGCCTCCTCGTGCTTTTCGGACTCGAAGAAGAACTCGGTGTCGGGCGTATTTTCAAAAGGGAGCTTTTTCAGATTCCAGTGCTTCTGATACATGAAATATATTTAATTATATATAGGGAGCCAAGGCAAGGCCCAACTCATTGTACTGCGGGGGGTGGCAATGGACCGGGTTAGCAAAACCTTCCGAAGGCCGAGGCTTGCGTAGCGCCGAGGGCTGAGGCAGAGTGAGGCCACGGTGTGGCCGAACGCGTTTTGCGTTCCGGTCCATTGCCGCTCCACGCTTTCTTATTGAGTTGGGTATTACCGCGTCCACACGGCGTAGCCGGGGCCTTCCGCCGCCGGCTTCCAGCCCGCGCCCGGGCCCCAAGGCCTGTCGCCGAGCTTAACCGCCACCTTGCCGTCCACGAAGGCCGCGTAGAGCCCGGCCTCCGCCCTGGCGATGCTCACGGCGCTGCCGGAAGTAAGCCCGGCCGCGCGCCGTATCTTCACCAGCGCGGAGATCTTGTCCTTGAGGCCCCAGTCGAAGAAATGCGGCCAGTAGACGCACGGAACGCCCGGGTGCGTGAGCAGGTAGGCATAGCCGGCCGCGACCTTATCGGCCGGGAAAGGCCAGGCGCGCCCCTGTATGCTGCCGGAAGGACTGGGGCCGGTGTCGTGGTTGTCCAGGAAGGTGACCGCATTGGCGGGCCACCAGCCGATAAGCCCGGCCGGGCGGCCTTCTCCGTCGGAGAGGCGCCAGTATTCCCCGCTCAGCATGGCCTGCTGCAGCACGCCCTTCGTGGTAAAATCGAAGACCTTGATCTCGCCGTTCACCGAGTCCAGCCAGTCGCAGGAGGCCTGCCGGTGGGCGTCTGGGTTGCCGGGGTCGAAGTCGTCCCAGATCTCGGCCACGGAGAACGAGGCGCCGCTGGCCCGGTTGTAGTCCAGCATGTAGGCGGGCGAGAAACCGCGCGCGTAGTCGTAGCGCCACCCGTCGAAGCCGGCGTCCCGCAGCGAGTTCAGCCAGGCCGTGACCGAATCGCGCACGTATTTTTTTGTATGGTCGATGTCGCGGGCGGCGTGGAAGCCCTTGCCCGTGTCCCGGGCGCCCTGCCCCTTGCCCCACTCGTCGTCGGAGCAGACCGAGTCGGCCCCCCAGGCCGGGGCGCTGAAGTCCGCCCAGTCCTTGACGCCGACGCGGTGGTTCACCACCACGTCCGCTATCACCCTGATGCCGGCGCCGTGCAGGGCCTTGACCGCGACGGAGAGCTGGGCCGCAGTGCCGTAGGAGGAATCCAGCACCTCTAGCTTCCGGGGCATGTAGCCTTCGGGCGACAGGGAATCGGAGGGCGGCGGCAGCCAGACCAGGTCCACGCCGGCGGCCGAAAGTTCGCCCGCGCGGCGCCGGACCTCTCCCCACCAGGGGGAAGTTTTCCAGGAGGTCCAGTGAAAGCCCTGCATCATCACTGTGGAGTCCCCGGAGGCGGCAAAAAGAGAGCCCTCCTGCCAGAAGGGCAGGACTGCAAAAAGGAGCAGCGCCGCGAAAATATTCTTTCGCATCTGTATAATTTTTAGCAGATTAACGGCGGATGTCAAGGGCCCAACGGGAACGCCCGCGGGCGCGGGAGCGGGGTTCAGGAGAGTTTTTTTCGCAGGTATTCGGCCCGGAAGGCGTCCCTCTCGGCCGGGGAAAACTCGCGGCCCGCGGCGGCCTGGATATGCGCGGGCTGCATCAGCAGCGTGACCTGGTTGAAGGTGCTGAAGTCCAGCCCCATGTTCCAGCCCATGGCGGCGCCCATGCGGGCCAGCGAGACGTTCTGCATGAACTCCTCGTAGGACAGCGAGCGGGCGTGCTTCAGCAGGCCCAGGGCGCGGAACACCGCGTCCTCGGTCTTGAGCTTGAGCGGTCCCTTGAGCAGGGCTTCCCGCGCTGCGATCTCCTGCCTGATCAGGTTGCGGATCACGCGGTCGATATTGGCGCGGAACTCATCTTCGCTGCGGCCGAGGCAGGTGGCGTTGGAGATCTGGTAGAAGTCGCCCAGCACCATCGTGCCCTCGCCGTAAATGCCGCGCGCGGTGACGCCCAGGTGCGAGAGGTTCTCCAGCACCTGCGGCATGCGGCCCAGCCGCGACAGAGCGGGCAGGTGCGCCAGGCAGGAGACGCGCATGGCGGTACCGGCATTGGTGGGGCAGGCGGTCAGGAAGCCGAAGCGGGAAGAGTAGGCGAAAGGCAGCGCGCGGCCCAGCGCCTCGTCGAGCTTGAGCGCGGCGGCGAAAGTTTCCTCTATCGAGAAGCCGGCGCTGAGGCACTGCACGCGCAGGTGGTCCTCCTCGTTGACCATCGCCGAGAGGTCCTCGTCGTTGGAGACGGCGGCGCCGGCGGGCAGCACGGCCGCGGCCAGCGCGTGCGAGACGTGGTGCCGCTCCACCAGGAAGCGCTTCTCCTGCGGCGTCAGCGCCTCCATCTTCAGGAAATGGCCGCGGGCGAACAGGCCCGTCTCCCGGGCGGCGGCGAGCGCCAGCCGGCGGATCTCGGCCAGCTGCCGCGGCTCGGCTCGGTTTGGAAAGGGAAAGCCCTCGAGGTTCCGGGCGAAGCGCACCCGGGTGGAGAAGATCATGTCCGGCCAGGCGCCGCGCGCGTTGGCCCAGGTGACGTAGGGGCGGAAGGTCTTGATGGCCTCAGCCATGGCGTTCCTCCAGCCGCTTCAGGTCGTCGCGCAGGCGGGCTGCGGCCTCGAAATCTTCCTTCGCCACGGCGTCCTTCAGGGCGGCCCGCAGCTCTTCGAGGCGGCGCGCTATCTCGGCCTTGGAGAGTTTAAGTTCCGCCCCCCCGCGGTAGGCCCGGCCGGTATGCTGCGCCGCGCCGTGGATGCGCGCCATCAGCTCGGTCAGCTGCGGCTCAAAGGAAGCATAGCAGGCGGGGCAGCCCAGGCGCCCGGTCTCCTTGAACTCCGCGTACTTGAGCCCGCACTCGCCGCAGCGCAGCGTCTTCTTTTCCGGCGGCAGAAAATCCTTGAAGTAGCCGCTCATGTTGCCGACGATGTCTGAAATATTGAAGGCCCCGGTCTCGAGGCCGAAGCCCATGCCTTTTTTGGCGGCGCAGGCCTGGCACAGGTGCAGCTCCTGCACCTTGTTGTTCACCGCCAGCTTCAGGAAGACGGAGGCGTTCTGCTTGCGGCAGTCCTCACAGAGCATTCAGCCTCCCCCCCTCCATATGCAGCGTGCGGTCGGCGCGGCGCGCGGCCTCTTCGTTGTGCGTCACCATCAGCACGGCCGTCCCGAGCCCGGCCGCGCGGCGCAGGTCGTCGAGGATCACGCCCGAGTTGTGGCGGTCCAGGTTGCCGGTGGGCTCGTCGGCGATCAGCAGGGCGGGGCCGTTGCGCAGCGCGCGCAGCATCGCGGCCCGCTGCTTCTCTCCGCCGGAAATGGACATCGGCAGCTTGCCGGCGATCTCGGCCAGGCCGAACCTTTCCAGGAGCTCGCGGCCGCGGGCCGGGTCGCCCCGGCCGAGGATGCGCGCCGGCATCTCTATGTTCTCCAGCACCGTGAACTCGGGCAGCAGCGAGTCGAACTGGAAGACGAAACCGATGTTCTGCAGCCGCAGCACGGCCTTCTCCCCCTCGTCGAGGTCTTCCAGTTTCTTGCCGAACAGCCGGACCTCGCCGCTGTAGACGTCGTCGAGGAGGCCTACGATGTTGAGGAAGGTGGATTTGCCGGAGCCCGACGGGCCTACGATGGAGACGAATTCCCCGCGCGAGATGTGGAAGTCGAGCCCCTCCAGCACCAGGATCTGCTCGTGGCCCTGGGTATAGGCCTTGCTGAGGCCGGAGATCTCGAGTATCTTATCCATAGCGGATCGCGTCCACGGGGCTCATCCTCGCGGCCTGCAGCGCCGGGAACAGCGCGCTGGCCATGCACAGCAGGTAGCTGCAGGCGGCGGTCAGGAAGATATTGAGGACCTTGAGTTCGACCGGCACCTTCGTGACGTAATAGATATCGGCGGGCAGCTCGATGACGGGATAGACCGCGATGAAGACCGAGACGCCCACGCCCAGGACCACGCCCAGCACTATGCCCGCCAGGGCTATCAGGTTGCCCTCCCAGAAAAAGACCCGGCGGATAAAGCCCGGGCTCGCGCCCATGGCCCGCAGCACGCCGATGTCGCGCAGCTTCTCCATGCTCATCATCAGCAGGTTCGAGGCGATATTGAAGGTGGCCACTATGATGATGAGCGCGAGCACCAGCGTCATCACGAAATTCTCCAGCTTCAGCGCGGCGAACAGGGTCTGGTTCATCTCGGCGTAGGTCTTGACGCTGTACGAGAAGCCCAGCGCCTTGCGCAGCGCCGCGGCCGCCTCCGGCGCGGCCTTGATGTCCTTCAGGCGCACGCTGACGCCGTTGGCGCCGCCCGGCAGGCCGAAGAAGGTTCCGGCGTCCCGCCGCGAACAGTAGGCCATGGTGTTGTCATATTCGAAATACCCGGTGCGCACGAGGCCGGCGACGCGGAACTTCTTCATCTTGGGCAGCAGGCCGAGGCCGGCGGTGGCCGCGCCCTGCGGGGAAACTATCACGGTGTCGTCGCCTATCCAGAGGCCCAGGTTCTTGGCCAGCTCCTCGCCCAGGACGATAGCGGGGGGCGCGTCCTTGACGGGCGTCTCGAGCGCGTCCCAGGAGCCGCGCACCAGGAAATTCTTGAGGTTGTTGACGGAGAACTCCGCCTCCGTGTCGAAGCCCTTCACCATGACCCCGGTGGAGCGGTTGTCGAAGGTGAGGATGGCCTGGCCCAGCACGAAGGGCGACTCGGCCGCGAGGCGCGCGTCGCGCCCGAACACCGCGCGCACCGTCTCCAGGTCCCGCGGCTGCATGCGGCCGTAGATGGTGATGTGCGCCTGCGCGTCCACTATCTTTTTTTTGATGTCGGACTGGAAGCCGTTCATGATGGCCTGCGTCACTATCAGCGCGGCCACGCCCAGCGCCACCCCTCCGACCCCGAGGAACGTGGTCAGGACGGCGAAGAGGCCTTTCCTCTTCGCCAGCAGGTAGCGTCTCGCTATAAAAAATTCGGTGGACATTCCATTTCTCTTGCAGCACAGCGAAGCTGGCATCGGGTTAGCAAAACCTTCGCGAGCCCGACGCTTGCATAGCGCGGAGGGCGAGTGATGAGTGAGGCCACGGTGTGGCCGAACGCGTTTTGCGTTCCGATGCCAGCTGAGCCTAAGGCTTGGCCGGCTCGGTCTCGGCGGGCCGCAGCAGCGGGAACAGCACGACCTCGCGGATGGACGGTTTGCCGGTCAGCAGCATGGTGACGCGGTCTATGCCTATGCCGATGCCGCCCATCGGGGGCATGCCGTACTCCATCGCCTCTATGAAATCCTTGTCGAGGATGTCGGCCTCGCCGTTGTTCTCCTCCTGCTGCTGGCGGAGCTGCTCCAGCAGGCGGCTCTTCTGGTCCTCGGGGTCGTTGAGCTCGGTGTAGGCGTTGGCTATCTCCTCGGTGCCGGCAAAGAACTCGAAGCGCTCCACCAGGCACTCGTCGCCCGGCTTGCACTTGGCCAGCGGGGTTATGGCCGTCGGGTGGTCAAAGACGAAGGTGGGCTGCTGCAGCTCGTTGAGGATCTTCTCGTCCATGATGCGGTCGAAGATCTTGGCGGAGGTGGTGTCCGGCCCGCACTCGATGTGCAGGCGCTTGGCGAGCGCCACGAGGTTCGGGCGGTTGAAGCGCTTGCCGTCGAGGATATTATGGATATCCTCGCCGGTCTTGGCCTTCCACTCGTCGGGCAGCGAGAGGCGCTTGAACGGGGGCTTCAGGTTGATCACGGTGCCGTTGTAATCCATGGTCTCGGAGCCGATGACCTTGATGAAGCGCTCGAAGAGCTTCTCCACCAGCTCGGCCATGCCGTGGTAGTCGGAGTAGGCCTTGTAGGCCTCGACCATGGTGAACTCGGGGTTGTGGCGGGTGTCCACGCCCTCGTTGCGGAACACGCGGCCTATCTCGTAGGCGCCCTGGAAGCCGCCGATGAGCAGCTTCTTGAGCGGCAGCTCGAGGGCGATGCGCATGTACAGCTCGTTCTTGTAGGCGTTGTGGAAGGTGATGAAGGGCCGGGCGGAGGCGCCGCCGGCCTGCGAGCACAGCACCGGGGTCTCCACCTCTAGCATCCCCTCGCCGTTGAGCACCTCGCGCAGCGTGGCCACGATCTGGGCCCGGCGCACGAAGAGGGCGCGCACGTCGTCGTTGGAGATCAGGTCCAGGTAGCGGTCGCGGTAGCGGCTCTCGGCGTCGGTCAGGCCGTGGAACTTCTCGGGCAGCGGCCGCACGCTCTTGGAGAGCACGGTCAGCTTGGAGGCGTCCAGGGTGAGCTCCCCGGTCTTGGTGACGAACATCTTGCCTTCCACGCCCAGGAAATCGCCCACGTGCATCTGCTTCTTGAAGATCTCGTAAGACTCTTCGCCCACGGAATCCCGCTTGACGTAGATCTGCAGCTTGCCGGTGCCGTCCTTGAGGTGGGCGAAGGTGGCCTTGCCCATCACGCGCATCAGCACCATGCGGCCGGCTATGGTAGCCGGGGCTTCGGGCGCGAGCTTCGCGGCCTCGGCCATGGTATGGGTGGGCTTGAAGCGGTGCGGGAACGGGTCTATGCCCTTCTCGCGGATCGCCTTGATCTTGGCGTAGTTGTTGGCGACTATGTCGTTGATGCCTGAATTAGGGGTAGGTAGTTCGTTCATTTTTTTGAAGCTATCGCGTCCTTGACTATTTTCACGAGGTTCTTGGGCTCGAAGGGTTTCTCCACAAAGGCGAAGATGTTGGAGGCCAGTTCGAACAGGTCCTTCATCTGGCCCTTGGCGGTCAGGATGATGATCGGGATGTGGTTCAGGTCGTCCATCTCCTGCAGCTTGGACTGCAGCGTGTAGCCGTCCATCTCCGGCATCATGATATCGAGTATCATCGCGTCGGGCAGGACCTTGCCGGGGTCTTTCGAGGTCAGTTTGTTGTAGGCCTCGAGGCCGTTATAGGCCTCCAGCACCTCCAGCTTCTCCCGCTCGAGCAGGACCTTTATCAGGTACACCACGTCTTTCTCGTCGTCTACTACCATCACCTTGGACATAGATCTCCTGTTCGCCTGACGGCCTGGCCACGCGTTTTGCGGGGCGGCTCTATAGATATATTATTTTACTAGAAAGACGCGCCTTAAAACAAGGCGGGCGGACGGCCGGCGGCCCCCATTTCTTTCAGCGGCGGCCGCAAATATGTAAAATAGGCACGTTGAAGATTTTCTTCGGCACGGAGGAACTCATGGCTATCGAAAGAACCCTGGTACTGGTAAAGCCCGACGGCATGCAGCGCCACCTGGCCGGGCTGGCCATAGACCGCCTGGAGAACACCCACCTGGAACTTATCGGCGCCAGGATCGCCGCCGTCACCGACAAGCTGGCCCGGGAACATTACGCCCTGCTCGAGGGCGTCGGCCCGTTCAAGGACAAGAAGCTCTTCGAGCATCTGATCAATTTCATCAAGGGAGAATACCACGGCGACCCCAAGCGCCGCGTGATGGCCCTGGTCTACCAGGGCGAGAACGCCGTGCAGGGCATCCGCACCGCCGTAGGCGTGACCAACCCCGAGGACGCCTCCCCGGACACCATCCGCGGCGCCTTCGGCCGCATCTGCCGCAAGCACGGCTACTTCGAGAACGTCGTGCACGCCTCCGGCAACGTGGAAGAGGCGGAGCGAGAGATCAAGATCTGGTTCAAGCCCGAAGACCTCCTTAACTAGCCGCCGATGAGCCTCAAAGCCTCCCTCGTCCTGCTGGCGCTCTGCGCCCTCGCCCTCCCCCCCCGCGCCGCGGCGCAGGAGCGGGAGGAGCAGCGCGTCACCCTGGCCGCCCCCGACGGCTGGAACCTCAGCGGGCGCTGGCTGCCGGCCGCCCCGGGCGCGCCGACGGTGGTGCTGATCCACACGCAGAAGAGCGACCAGCGCGAATGGGACCCCTGGCTCAAGCCGCTCAAGCGCTACGGCTTCGGCTACCTGGCCTTCGACCTGCGCGGCCACGGCAACAGCTTCGTGACCCCCGACGGCTCCACTACCACCTGGCGCGCCTTCAGCGTGAGCGGCTCCGACAACGAGTACAACAAGATGGGGCGCGACGTGGAGGCCGCGCTGGCCTTCCTCTCCACCAACTCCGTCGCCGGGGAGTCCACGGTGCTCGCCGGCTCGGTGCTGGGCGCGAACCTGGCCATCAAGGCGGCGGCCGTCCATCCCGAGATCGCGGCGGTGGTGGCCGTTTCGCCGGTGCTCAACGTCAACGACGTGCTTTCAGTGAACCCCCTGCGCGCCTACGGCCGCAGGCCGCTGCTGCTGGTGGCCGGCGTGGACCGCGCCAAGCAGTACAAGGAATTCCAGCTGCTCAACGACATCGCCAAGCGCGCCTGCGGCGCCGAGAACGTGGCCGTGATCGTGGAGGCCAAGGGCTTCGGGCCCGGGCTGGTCAACAAGTACAATGTCCGCCGCGTGCTGGACTGGATCAAGAACCCGCGCCTGCCCGAGGTGGTGGCTTATTCCACCGCCGCGCTGGCCGGCCTGACCCCCGGCGCCACCGAACAGGCCGAAAGCCAGGACCTCGAACGAACTTACTCCGGAGAATGAGATGAAAAAGACCGACGCCTTCGCCAGGTATTCCAAGCTGCCCACCGAGCAGAACAACCCGCGCACCCGCGACCTGGACCGCGTGCCGCTGCGGCGCGTGCTGGAGAAGCTGAATTACGAGGACGCCCTCGTGCACCGGGCCGTGGCCAAGGCCATACCGCAGATAGAGCGGGGCGCGCGCGCCATTTCCAGGTCCTACCTCGCCGGTAAGAAGATCTATTTCATCGGCGCGGGCACCAGCGGCCGCCTCGGCGTGCTGGAGGCCGCGGAGATCCCCCCCACCTACGGCGTAGCCCCGGACGTTTTCACCGCCCTGATGGCCGGAGGCCAGATGGCGGTCTTCCACTCCAAGGAAGGGGCCGAGGACGTCTTCGAGAACGGCCGCAAAGAGATCGCGGCGCTGGCCCGCCGCGGCGACACGGTGATCGGCATCGCCGCCAGCGGCATCACGCCTTACGTGCAGGGCGGCCTGGCCGCCGGCCGGAAGGCCGGCGCGGCGACCGTGCTGGTCACCTGCAACCCGCGCGAAAAGAGCAAAGAAGCGCTCGTCCGCGTCGCCATCGACGTCGGCCCCGAGCCGGTCTCCGGCTCCACCCGCATGAAGTCCGGCACCGCCACCAAGCTGGCGCTGAACATGCTCTCCACCTCGTCCATGATCGTCTCCGGCAAGGTCTACCGCAACTGGATGGTGGACGTCAAGACCACCTCGAAGAAGCTGGTGCTGCGCGCCGAGCGCATCACGGCCACCGTGGGCGGCGTGGACCAGGCCGAAGCCAGGCGCCTGCTGGACCTCACCGGCAACGACGTCAAGACCGCCATCGTGATGGCCCGGCTCGGCGTATCGAAGGAAAAAGCGGCGGCGCGCATAAAAAAGGCGCGCGGCTTCCTTAAGAACATACTGGGCTGATCTTGATCAAATTCCTGGCCTCCCTCAAGCTGTTCTTCGCGCTCTGCCTGGCGCTGGGCGGCGTTTTTATTTACCAGACCGTCTTCAACGCCGGGGCCGCCGTCTACGGTTCGGCCTGGTTCATGGCGCTGGGCGCGCTGCTGGCCCTCAACATAGCGGCCTGCGCGGCCGGGCGCCTGAAGACAGCTTCCCCCTCCTTCCTGCTGATCCACGCCGGGCTGGTCCTGGTCCTCCTCGGCGGTTTCGGCAGCCGCTTCCTGCGCTTCGAGGCCGAACTGCCGCTGCGCGCCGGCGCGGAAACCGACAGGGTCTACTCCGGCAACGCCGTCTACCAGCTGCCGTTCTCCGTGAAGCTGGAAAGTTTCCGCCTGGACTATTACGGCGAGCCGGCGGGCCGGCTGACCGTGGCGGACGAGGACGGCCGCCGGGACTTCCCGGTAAAAGAGGGCGCCATAGTCAGCCTGCCGGAACTCGGCGCGGAGCTGAAGGTGCTGCGGCTGCTGCGCGACTTCGGCGTAGCCGCGAACGGCGAAGCCGCGGACAAGTCCCCCTACTGGCATAACCCGGCGGCGCAGGTGGAAGTGAAGGCTAAAGGTTTTAAGAAGAAGCTCTGGTTCTTCGCCAACTTCCCCGGCATGCACCGCTCCGAGCTCCCCTTCCATGTTTTCTACGGCCTGGAGAACGCCGAGATAAAGAATTTCACCAGCGCCGTGCTGGTGCGCCCGCCCGGCGGCGAAGCCTTCAGCGCCGAGATCTCCGTCAACCGGCCGCTCAGGACGCGGGGCTACACTCTCTACCAGACCAGCTACGACCCGGCCGACGCGAGCTACACGCTGCTCACCGTGACGCGCGACCGCGGCCTGTGGGCGGTCTACGCCGGCTTCGCGGCGCTGCTGGCGGGTATCTTCCTATGGCTGAAAAAGTGACGCTGCTGTTCAACCTCGCCTTCGCGCTGGCGCTGGCCGCGCTGGCGGCGGCCGCGGCCGACTACCTGTTCCGCAAGACCGCCACCCGCCGGCTCACGCCCGCGCTGCTGGGCCTCTGCTGGCTGGCGCTCACCGCCGGGCTGGCCCTGCTAGGCGCCCGCCTGGGCCGCCCCCCGCTCTCCAACCAGTACGAGTCGCTGCTGGTCATGCTCTGGTTCGTCTTCCCGCTCACGGCCTGGTTCTACCGGCGCTTCCCCGTGCCTGAGGCGCTCTGGCCGGCGGCCTTCGCGGCGCCGGCCCTGCTCGGCGTGGCGAGCCTCCTCGACAGGACGGCCCGGCCGCTGATGCCCGCGCTGCGCTCGGACTGGCTGGTCTTCCACGTGCTGTCCTCGATGGCCGCCTACGCCGCGTTCGCGCTGGCCGCCGTGGCCGCGGCCGCGGCGCTGGCCCGCCGGCGGGCGGCGGAAGACGAGGACCTGCTGCTGCGGCTGGCGCAGACCGGCTTCGCTTTTCTCACGCTCGGCATAATCACCGGGTCGGTCTGGGCCAATACGGCCTGGGGCGCCTGGTGGAGCTGGGACCCCAAGGAGACCTGGTCGCTGCTGACCTGGCTGGCCTACGCCGCCGCGCTGCACCTGCGCAAGAGGGGCTGGCGCGCCCACAAATTTGCGATAATCCTTATCGCCTGCTTCGCGCTGGTGCTCTTCACTTACTTCGGAGTCAACTTTCTGTTGAGCGGCATGCACAGCTACGCCTGATGAAAAAACTGCTGCTGATACTGAAGGACCTCGCCATAAAGCGGCAGGACCTGCTGATAAAGGCCGCCATCTGCGCCGGGGCCGCGGGCGCCGCCGCGCTTACGCTGCTCTTCGGCCCGCCCAAGCTTATAGAGCGCACCGAAACCACCAAATTCTGCGGCCTCTGCCATTCCATGAAGCCGCAGCACTCCGCCTGGGAGCACTCCGCCCACCGCTCGGCCCGCTGCATAGACTGCCATCTCCCCAACGACAACGCAGTGAACCATTACGTCTGGAAGACCATCGACGGCAACAAGGACGTCTTCTACGAGTTCTCCGGCCTGCGCGAACACGACGAGATAAAACTTTCCACCCACGGCCACAAGGTGCTGCAGGCCAACTGCATCCGCTGCCACGAGACCACGGTTTCGCATATCGACACCAGGCGCGCCTGCGTAGACTGCCACCGCACCGCGGGCCACAAAAGACAGGGAATGACCAGGACAAGGTGAGGATACCGATGAAAAAACTTATACTGCTGATCCCGGCGCTGTGCTTCTGCCTCGCAGCGTGCACCAAGAACGCCGAGCCGATAAAGGTGACCGAGCTCAAGGCCGGCGAATACGAGCCCAAGGAATGGGCCAGGAACTGGCCGCTTGAATACGAGGGCTGGGAGGCCACCGCCAACCCCACCCCCGCCGGCAAGAGCTATTACAAGAAAGGCTGGGACACCGACGGCAAGATCTACGACAAGCTCTCCGAGTTCCCGTACATGCCGCTCTTGTTCAACGGCTGGGGCTTCGGCATAGAGTACAACGAACCGCGCGGCCACATGTGGATGATGGAGGACATACTGGAGATAGACCCGTCCCGGCGCAAGGCCGGCGGCGTCTGCCTCACCTGCAAGACCCCCTACGCGCAGGAGCTGCAGGAAAAACACGGCAAGGACTACTTCTCCAAGCCTTTCGACGAGATCCACGCGCTGATCCCCAAGAACCACCAGAAGCTGGGCGCCGCCTGCATAACCTGCCACGACGAGTCCGACGCCTCGCTGCGCATCCTCAACAAGTTCACCCTGGAGAAAGCGCTCAAGGACATGGGCGTCGATACGGCGAAGCTCTCCAACCAGGACCTGCGCTCGCTGGTTTGCGCGCAGTGCCACGTCACCTACGTAGTCAGGAAAGACAAGGATATGAAGTCGGATTTCGTCTTCTTCCCCTGGCAGAACTCGAAGTACGGCAGGATCGCCATAGAGGACATCATAAAGACCATCAAGAGCGACCCCGCCCACCTGGAGTGGACGCAGGCCGTGACCGGCTTCAAACTGGGCTTCCTGCGCCACGCCGAGTTCGAGATGCTCTCCAACGACAGCACGCACTGGAAGGCCGGGCTGGCCTGCGCCGACTGCCACATGCCCTACACCCGCGCCGGCTCCAAGAAGATCTCCGACCACCGCGTGATGAGCCCGCTCAAGAACGACATGAAGGCCTGCATCCAGTGCCATACCGAAGGCAAGGAATGGCTGATGCAGCGCGTGAAGTCCATCCAGGACCGCACGGCCTCGCTGCAGCTGCGCGCGGGCTACGCCACGGCGACGGCGGCCAAGCTCTTCGAGCGCGCGAACGCCGCGCAGAAGGCCGGCAAGCCCCTGGACTCCGCGCTCTACGCCAGGGCGAAAGAGTACTACGAGGAAGCCTTCTACCGCGTCACGTTCATCGGCGCGGAGAACTCTATGGGCTTCCACAACCCGCCCGAGACGCTGCGCGTGCTGGGCGACGCCGCCTACTTCGCCGGCAAGTCCGAGGCCCTGCTGCGCCAGCTGCTGGCCCAGGCCGGCGCCCCCGCCCCGGCGAAGCTGGACCTGGAGCTGGGCAAGTACCTCAACAACCGCGGCAAGAAAGGCCTGAACTTCGACCGCACAGTGGAGGTCAAAGACCCCTTCAAGAACCAGGAAAAGTTCTGACGGGACCGGCTCCCCACGGCAAAAAGCCCGCGCCCCGCGCGGGCTTTTTATTTCTCCGCAACCGCGGCGCCTGCCCGCGCGTAACATATAGGAGAGCCATAAATTGTAAAATCTAACTATGCCAAAGCCGTACGCCCTGCTGCTGTTGACCGCCCTGCCCTGCTCAGCCTTCGCAGAAACGCTGGCCTTCGAGGAGGCCCGCCGCGCCATGCTGGCCGCGAACCCGCAGGTCCAGGCCGCCTCGCGCAGCCTGGAGGCGGCCGAGCACAGGGTCAGGGCCGCTCGCGCCGGGCTCTATCCCTCTCTCAACGCCTCCGCTTCCTACGCCCGCGCCGGCACGCAGGGCCTGGAGCCGGGCGACTCCTATTCCTACGGCTTCAACGGCACGCAGCCGCTCTTCTCCCCGGCCGTGCCCGCCTCGGTGCGCTCCGCCTCGGCCGCCCGCCGGGCCGCCCAGGCCGCCTACGACAGGGCCGCCTCGCGCCTCTCTTTCGAGCTTAAGTCCGCCTTCGCGGACTCGCTGAGCGCCGCGGAGACGGTCAAGCTCTCCGGGGAAACGCTGAAGCGCCGCGCCGAGAACCTGGAGCTGATACGCCTTAAATACGAGGCCGGCCGCGAGAACAAGGCCGCCCTGCTGGAAACCGAGGCCGCGCTGAAGACGGCGCAGTGGCAGCACGAGCGCTACCTCAAGAACCTCCTGCTCCTCGGGCGCAGGCTGAACCGCCTGCTGGGCCGGCCCGCCAGGACCGCCGCCCCGGAGCTCACCCTGCCCGCCCCGCCCGAACCGCCCGCCGATCTTTCCGCCTACGAAGCGCGCCTGGAGAGCCATCCCTCCCTGCGCGCGGCCCGCGCCGCGCAGGATTCCGCCCGCGCCGCCGTGGACAGCGCCGGCAGCGCAGCCCTGCCCGAGGCCTCCGCTAACGGCAGCTACCGCTGGAGCGGCAGCGACTGGCCGGAGAAGCGCAACGCCTGGTCCCTCGGGGCCGGCGTCAGCGTGCCCCTCTTCGCCGGCGGCCGCCTCGCGGCCAACCTCGGCGCGGCCCGCTCCTCGCTCAGCTCGGCCCAAGCGGACCTGAAGAACGTCTCCGACGAGGTTTACCTCGCCGCCGAGGATTTCTTCCTGGCCTGGCGCGAGGCGCGGGCCTACATGGACGTGGCCAAAAGTTCCCTGGACGCCGCGCAGGCGCGCGCCTGGCTGGTGCGCAAGCAGTACCTGGCCGGCCAAGCCTCCTATTTCGAATGGCGCAACGTAGAGGAGCAGCTGATCAGCGAGCAGAACCAGTATCTTTCCGCCGGGCGCGGCCTGGCCGTCGCGCACGCCGCCTTCCTGCAGTCGATAGGAGAATAAATGAAGAGACCTTTTTTCAAGACAAAGAAATTCATCTTCGGCCTGGCCCTGGTGCTGCTTTCCGGCGGCGGCTGCGCCGCGCTCAAGGCCAAGAAAGCCAAGGCGGAAGAGCAGCGCATAGCCGCGCTGACGCCGGTGAACCCGGAGCGCGGCGTCCTCGTCACCAAGACGCAGGCCATAGGCAGCGTGGAGCCCGAGAACCGCGTGCTCGTAACCCCGTCGGTGAGCGGCCGCGCGGAGGAAGTCCTGTTCGCGGAGGGACAGGCCGTGGCCAAGGGCGAGGTCCTGGCCTGGGTCAGCTCGAGCGAGCGCACCGCGCTGCTGGATTCGCTGAAGATGAAGGACTCCACCCCGGAGGAGCGCAAGCTGGTGGAGGAAGCCTATAATCTCGCGCCGGTGGTGGCCCCGATAGCGGGCATGGTGGTGAAGCGCTCGGTAGAGCCGGGCCAGTCGGTCAGCGCGGCCAAAGAGCTGGCGGTGATCTCCGACCGCCTGATAGTCAAGACTTTCGTCGACGAGACCGACATCGGCGCCGTGCGCGAGGGCCAGCGCGCCGAATTCTACCTGGACGCCTTTCCCAAGGACAAGCGCTACGGCCGCGTGCTGGCCATCTCGCACGAGTCTACCCAGAAGGACGGCGTGGTGGTCTACGAGGTGAAGATCTTCCCCTCCGGCGACCTGGCCTCGCTGCGTTCCGGCATGACCGCCGACGTGCTGGTGATCACCGGCGACAAGAAAGGCGCGCTGACGCTGCCCAAGAAGGCGGTGAAGTACCGCGACGGCGACGCGATGGTCTCCACCAAGAACGCGGCGGGCAAGCTGGATGAGAAGAAGATCAAGGTGGGCGCCTCCAACGAGGCGCGCATAGAGGTCACCGAGGGTATCACGGAAAAGGACACCGTCTATTATTCCACCGGCGTAGCCAAGGAACGCTCGGGCTTCAACGTCGGGTTCTAGAACGATGCACCCGCTCATAGATATAAGGGAGGTCTCCAAGACCTACACCACCGGCGACTTCCGCGTTGAGGCGCTCAGGAGCGTCTCCCTCTCCATCAACGCCGGGGAACTGGTGGCCCTCGTCGGACCGTCCGGCTCCGGCAAGAGCACGCTGCTGCATATCATGGGCTTCCTCGACCGGCCCGACTCGGGGGAATATTTTTTCGCCGGCCACCCGACGGCGAAGCTGCCGGAGGGCAGGCTCGCCGCCATCCGCAGCCGCATGGTGGGGTTCATCTTCCAGTCCTTCCACCTGCTGAAGCGCACCACCGCGAAGGACAACGTGATGCTGCCGATGGTCTACACCGGCCTCGGTTCGAACTCGCAGAAAGCCCTGGACTGCCTGAAGCTGGTCGGGCTCTCCGACCGCGTTAAGCACAAGTCCAACGAGCTCTCCGGAGGCCAGTGCCAGCGCGTGGCCATCGCCCGGGCGCTGGTCAACGACCCGCTGGTAGTAATGGCCGACGAGCCGACCGGCAACCTGGACGCCGCCAGCCGGACCGAGGTCATGCAGGCGATCAAGGACCTGAACGCCGCCGGCCAGACCATCATCATCGTCACGCACGACGACGAGGTGGCCGCGATGGCGGACCGCACGGTGCGCCTGAAGGACGGCCTGATAGTTTCCGACGAGCGCCGCCGCCCCCCGGCGGCCGCCAAGCGCGCCAGCGCCGACCTGCCGCCGGCCCGCCTGGGCTTTTCCCCCTCCGAGTTCGCCGAGCAGTTGAGCGTGGCCTTCAAGGCCATCTGGAGCCACAAGATGCGCAGCGCCCTGACGGTGCTGGGCATCTTCATAGGCGTCGGCGCCATCATCTCGCTGATGACCATCAGCGAGGGCTTCATGAAGAGCCTGCTCTCCGGCGCCAGCGAGGAGGACGCCAAGAAGGTCTGGGTCACGCCGCGCTGGCAGCACGGCAAGCCGCGCCGCCGCTTCACCATGGGCGAGGTGGAGACCATCCGCGCCCGCGTGCCGCTGGCCGAGAAGGTCACCCCCTCCCTGTCACGCAGCGGCCTGGAAGTCTCGGTCGGCGACAAGCGCGTCGAGACCAACGTACAGAGCCGCGAAGGCTACGACCCCGCCGAGCAGGCGGCCAAGAAGGACTATTTCGAGAACCGCAAGGTTGCGGGGCGCTTCTTCACCCGCGCCGAGAACGAGGGCCGGGCCAGGACGGCGGTGATCAACAAGGTCCTGGAGAAGAAACTCTTCGACGGGGAGAGCGCGGTGAACGCGGAGATCCGGATCAAGGGCATCACCTTCACCGTGGTCGGCGTGGCCGACAGCCACAAGGCGGAGGACATCTTCGGCGGCCAGCCCTCGGCCTACATCCCCCTGAACACCGCCGCCAAGCGGGTCTTCGGGGCGACCAAGATAGATTACCTGGAGGTCACGGCGCCGACGCCAGACGAGGCCCAGGAAACCCGCCGGCAGATCATAAACGTCCTGCGCGAGGAGCGGGGCCTGCGCGAGGACGCGGAAGAGGATTTCGACGTGAAGACCTTCGAGACGCAGATCGAGATGTTCAAGGACACCATGGGCAAGCTCTCCATGGTGGTCTACGGCATAGCGGGGATCTCGCTGCTGGTGGGCGGTATCGGCATCATGAACATCATGCTGGTCAGCGTGACCGAGCGCACCAGGGAGATAGGCCTGCGCAAGGCGCTGGGCGCGCGCAACTCCGACATTTTAAGCCAGTTCCTGATAGAGGCGGTGGTCCTGTGCCTGATAGGAGGCGGGCTGGGCGTGGGGCTCGGCTTCGGGCTGGCCTGGGCGGCCTACTTCTTCACCAAGGTGCCGCCGGCGCTGGGCGCGGGCACTATCTCTTTCGCTTTCGGCTTCTCCACCTTCATCGGGGTAGGCTTCGGCTTCTGGCCCGCGCTGCGCGCCGCCATGCTCGACCCCATCGAAGCGCTCCGCTACGAATAGCCCTCAATAGCCGGCGTACAGCGCCAGCAGCAGGTCCTCATGGACCTTGTCCGCCGCGCCGCCGTTCATGGAATAATTATTCATTATCGAAGTAAAGGCCAGCGTGCGGCCTTTCTTCGTCTTCAGGTACCCTGTGTAGGAGCGGACGCCGTTGAGCGAGCCGGACTTCAGGCGCAGGTTGGCCTCGAGCGCCGTGCCTTTGCCCAGGGCCCTCAAGTGGCCGGTGGCGTCCGGGTCCCCGGGGAAGACCAGCGAATCGTAGAACTCGGGGAAATACTTCGCCTTGTAGACGCTGCGCAGCATGTCGGTGAAGGTCTCTGCCTTGACGAGGTTGCGGGGCGACAGGCCGCAGGCGTCCTCCAGGTCCAGCTCGGCGACGTCCGCGCCGCCGGCGGCGAGAAAGGCCTTCAGCGCGGCCAGGCCGGCCGCGGGCGAGCCGTCGCCGAGGTGCCGCAGCAGCAGCTCGGCGTAAAGGTTGAAGCTGCGCTTGTTGGTGACGCGCGCCACCGCCTTCAGCGGCGCAGAAGGCGTCTCGGCCACCTGCGTCAGCCTGGCTCCGGGCTCGGGAACGCCCCTGGCCGGCTTCTTGTTGGAATTTATCCCGGCCTTCGCCAGGTAAGCGTTGAAGGCCCTGGCGGCGTACAGCGCCGGGTCCGGCAGGGCAGCCTTGATGGCGAACTCCGCCTGTCCCTGCGGAATGGTGCCGAGCAGCACGGCCGAGTCCTGCCCCGGGAAGGCGTAGACGTAGCCGTTGTCCCCGGAGCCCTTCGGGCCTGTCTTCATCCGGTTCTCGAATTTCAAGCCGTCCTGGTAGGGCTCGGTGCGCAGCACCGCCGCCTCTCCGCCCACGGCCTCGGCGGGCTTGAAGTAAAGCTTGTAGAGATTGTCGCCGACGGTGAGGGCGGAGGGCTGCGCGGCGTAATAGTTGCCGATGTCTTCCCACGCCCAGGAGCCGGGCTGCCAGCTCTGGAAGGCGGAATCGTCGCCGACGACCGCGCCGTTTATCACGTTGATCCCGGCAGCCCTGAGGGCTTCGGCCCAGGTCCGGAACACTTCTTCCAATCTGGCCGCGCCCGGGATCAGCTGCGAGCCCAGCGAAGGGTCCCCGCCCCCCTTGAGATAGAGGTTGCCGTTCAGAAAGCCGTTAACGATGCTGCCGTCGTAATAAAGCCGGGTGTAGAAGACTTTTTCCGGCCCCAGCTTCTCCAGCGCCGCGGCCGTGACCACCACCTTGAGCGAGCTCGCCGGCACCAGGTTCAGCCGCGGGCCGCGCTCGGCCACCACCTTGCCGGTGGCCGCGTCCTTTACGCTCAGGCCCCAGGAGGCGTTCTTGATGCCCGGCGAGGCGGCTATCCCGGCGATGACGGTCTTGATGTCGGCGGCTTCGAGGGCGCCGGGCAGCAGCAGCAGGGCCGCTAAAACGGTGGTTTTCATAGGAAAAGTATACCAAATCAAAAAATGGTAAATTATCACACATGAAGCTGCTCCTCGCCGCCCTCCTCCTCCTGCCGGCCTTCTCCGCCGCAGAAGACGCGCCGGATAAAAAGACCACGATAGAAATAGAGCTGGACCCCTATTACTCAGCCATCGGCGTCTACAACAGTCTGACCGGCAAGCCCATCCCCCACCTGCGGGTGCAGTCCGAGGTGGAGATCTACAAGGAGCTGATAACCAAATTCTACCACCCGCGCACGCTTATCATAGAGGCCAGCCTGAACCCGCTGCCCTACGCGGGGACCCTGCTCCGGCGCCACCAGCCCGGCTTTTACGAGGATATGCAGTGGAGCAGCAACTTCAACGCGGTACAGGCGGTCACCGCCGGCTTCGAAGAGCCGTGGGCGCTCTCCGTCTTCCTCGGCAACGTCGTCTCTTTCGACACCATAAACAAGTCCTTTCAGGGCAAGCGCAACGGCTACTCCGGCCTGCTGGTGGACATGGGCACGCACCACATCAAGGACAACGTGCTCATCCGGGACAACTGGCTGCAGATGGAAGGCAAGCTCAAGGGCGAGCAGATCCTTACGGACCGCAGCCTGCGCTGGAGCTTCCGCGGGGGCATGAAGTTCCACGGCGACACCCACATCGCGGACTCTTTCTTCGTCGGGTTCCGGCGCAGCCGCACCGATTTCAAGGAGAAGGGCAGCTTCTGGCTGCTCAACAGCGGCTTCGAGTACACCTCGGACTTCTCGCAGAAGAAGCTGGAGCCCATCCGCCACCTGCTGGTGGTTGACAAGAAATTCCCCGCCAAAAACTCCCGCGTCGCCTTCACGCTCGGCCTCGGCTTCGTCTGGACGGCCGACAAAAAATACTCCGGCCCCCTCTCCAGCAGCGCCGCCGGCACCAAAACCCCCAACAGCTTCCAGTTCATCCTCCGCCCCAACCTCGAGTTTTAAACCGCTTAAGTTACGGCGGCCTACCGCAAGGTCAGGACCGCAAAACGCGCTCCGTGCGGCGGCCTACCGCAGGGACAGGACCGCAAAACACGTTCGCGCACACCGTGCGCTCACTCACCACTCGGCCTCGGCGCTACGCAAGCCTCGGCCTCGTGATGGTTTTGCTTGTCCTATCCCTGCGGTCTCCGCCGGTTTCTCCGCTGATACCACAAAGACGAATTCTGATCCCCGAGGTCCCGGCGTGCCCGCCGTGAGCGATTTTAGGGCGCAGGGCCAAGGTCCGGAGCGGACCGCCTATCATTAGGGCGGCGGCGGAGATTGTTTGAGGAGCGCACTGTGTGCGCGACGGATGGAGCGTAGCGACAGGTCTTCGTTCTCCGCCGGCGGAGGACCGCAGGCCCTCTTCTGCCGCGCCCGCTTATGAGCGAACGGCGGGCACGCCGGGACCGGCAGCGCGTTGCTATTTTCTTGAGTAGCGGCCGGACTTCATGGTGTCGAAGTAGGCCACTTCGGTTTTGGTGAGGAAGCGGGGCGTCAGCTTGAGGCCCGCCATGCAGTCGAGGATGTAGAAAAGCGCGGTCAGCACTTCGTTGACGGCGGGAGAGGCTTTGCCGTCGAGCTCGGGCGCGCCCACGTAGAGGGCCTGGTCCGGAGAGAGGACGTTCTCCAGCATGAACGACTTGCCGTAATGCGCCAACCGCGCCGCGTTATGCGGAGACAGCCCGGAGGAAGGGAGCACCGCTGGATAAGGCGGCAGCTTCAGCCCTTTGCGTATAGTCTCGTTCACCCGGTCGTTGAGTTCAAGCGCGCCTTCCACCCCGGCGTGGGCCGCCAGCAGCCCGTGGTTCGCGAGAAAGAAGACCTGCGGCCCTGACGCGCGCGCGCGGTCGTTGATGGCCGTGCAGAGCTGCGGTCCCGGGGCCTTGTAGGGGATGAACTCCGCGTCCGCAAACAGCCGCCGGCCCAGCGCGTGCCCCTCGGCGCTCATGTTGAGGAGGTTCGCGTAAACCGAATGAGTGTGGATGACCACGGTGTTGAGCAGCGCGTGGAAGCCGGTCTCTATCGACGGCGAGGCCGGCGGCACGCCCAGCACCGGCAGCGCCTGCGCGCAGATGTATTCCGAAAATTCGTTGTCCCCGCCCGGGCCCGCGGCTATGCGGCGCTTGATGTTGCCGTAGTTGACCAGCGCCCAGCCGGAGCGCGGCGTCAGGTCCTTGAGCTGCGAGCCGGAGGCCTTCACCAGCATGCGCTCCGCCCCGGTCTTCACCGAGACGTTGCCCCCGCCGCCCTGCGTCAGGTCCGGCCGGCAGCCCGCGGCGCGGGCCGCGCGGGCCAGCAGCTCTGGCGCCTTGTCCAGCGACGGGTCGAAGCTCATGGTTTCTTGGCCCTCGGGTGCGCCTTCTCGTAGACTTCCTTCAGGCGTTCAAGCGACACGTGCGTGTAGATCTCGGTGGTCTGCAGATTCTTGTGCCCCAGCATCTCCTGCACCGATTTCAGGTCGCAGCCCCGGTCCAGCAGATGGGTGGCGAAGGAGTGGCGCACCGAGTGCGGGTTCACGTGCCGCGCGAAGCGCGCGCGCCTGGCCATCCGGCGGAAGATCAGCGCTATGCCGGCCCCGGTCAGGCGCGTATTGCGGGCGTTGAGGAACAGCGGCTGGGCGTGCGCCAGGGGCTTCGGCCGCGTCTCCAGGTAATCCCGCAGCGCGCCGAGGGCACGGTCCCCCACCGGCACCAGCCGCTCGGCCGAGCCCTTGCCCATCACCCGCGCGAAGCCGGAAAAAAGGTCCACGTCGCCGATGTTCAGCCCCGACGCCTCAGAGCGGCGCAGGCCGCTGGAGTAGACCAGCGCGAACAGCGCGAAGTCGCGCAGCGCGAAATAATAGTTTTTTTCCTGGGCGTTAACTTCTTCCGGGCGGTTGGAGTCCTGCAGCCTGCCCACCTCGCCCTCGGTCATGAAGCGCGGCAGGCGCTTCTCCTTCTTGGGGATGGTGATCAGGTCGAAAGGGTCGGTCTCCAGCTTGCCGTTCTCCAGCAGCCAGCGCAGGAAGGAGCGCACGGCGGAGATCTTGCGCAGCAGCGTGTTGCGGGAGACGTTCCGGGCGCTGATAGAAGCTATGTAGCCGCGCATCAGCAGCCGGTCCAGCGCGGCCGGGCCGGCGGCCCGGTTAGCGGCGGCGTGCGCCAGGAACTCGCCCAGGTCGAACTGGTAAGCCTTGATGGTATTTTTGGCGAAATTGCGCTGCGCTCGCAAATGCAGCAGGAATTGGTCGACCAGCAGCCTCATATTCAGATTCTAGCAGTTTAGCCTGAATTCCGCAGTGCGGAATTCCACGCGCAGCGGTCGGAGGGGCCCAGCGCTATGCGCGTCTGGCCCGACGAGGCGTATGCCTCCTGCAAGGCGCCCGCTATGCGGGCGGGGAACCTATTGAGGTTCCCAGGCCAAAAAAAGAACGGCGGGCTTCCCCGCCGTATCTTTCAGCGAGCCGCCGCTCAGGCCGGCTTGGCCCTGGTGGCGATCAGCTTCTCAACCTCTTCGGGGGTGGGCTGCTCGATATTGCGGCATTTCGGGAAGCCGGAGCAGGCCAGGAAGTAGCCGCGCGCGCTCTTGCGCAGCAGCATCGCGTTCTTGTTGCACTTCACGCAGATCTTCTCGCTCTTGATGGGCGCGAAGTATTCCTGCTTGTTGCCTTCCTTGTCCAGCGGCACCTTGCCCTTGCACTTGGGAAAGCGCGAGCAGCTGAGGTACTTGCCGAAGCGGCTCTCGCGCTGCACCATGGGGGACAGGCACAGCGGGCACTTCTCGTTGGTCTTCACCACGTTCGGGCGGGACTTGGTCATCTCCTTCTCCGCCGTGGCGAGCTCCGCCGAGAACGGGCCGTAGAAGTCCTGCATGAACTTCACCCAGTCCATGTTGCCGTCGGCGATATCGTCGAGCTTGTCCTCGATGGAGGCCGTGTAGGAGATCTCCATGATCTCCTTGAAGTAGTCCTTGAGCTTCTCGGTCACCAGCGCGCCCAGCTCCGTGATCAGCAGCTTGCGGTCCTTCTCGCGGTTGATGTAGCCGCGCTCGATGACGTTCTTGATGATGACGGCGTAGGTGGACGGGCGGCCGATGCCGTGCTTCTCCAGCGTCTTGATGATGCTGGCCTCGTTGTAGTTGGGCGGCGGGGAGGTCTTGTGCGACTTGGTGGAGACGTCCTTGAGGACGACGACGTCGCCCTCTTTCAGCGGCGGCAGCGCCATCGAGCCTTCCTCGTCCTCGCCGGCCACTTCCTCTTCCTTCTCCTCCATGTAGATCTTCAGGTAGCCTTCGAACTTGATGGTGCGCCCGCTGGTGCGCAGCACGGCGCGGCTCTTGTCGTCGGAGAACTCGACGGAGAGCGAGTCGAAGATCGCCTCTTCCATCTGGCTGGCCATGAAGCGGCGCCAGATCAGGTCGTAGAGCTTGTTCTGGTCGGAGTTCAGGAACGGGGCCATCTCCTCGGGGCGCTTGTAGGCCGAGGTCGGGTGGATGGCCTCATGCGCTTCCTGCGCGCCCTTCACCTTCTTGAGGTAGGTTGGCGGCTTGGCGGGGCAGAAATCCTTGCCGTAGATCTCGGTGATGAACTTCGCGGCCTCTTTCTGCATGTCGACGGACACGTTGAAGGAGTCGGTACGCATGTAGGTGATGAGGCCGGAGCGCTCGCCGCCCATGTCCACGCCTTCGTAGAGGCTCTGCGCCACCTTCATGGTGCGGTCCGAAGAGAAGCCCAGCTTGTTGTAGGCGTCCTGCTGCAGGGTGCTGGTGATGAACGGCGGCTTGGGCTTCTGCCGCACGGCCTTAGCCACGGTGTCCTCGAGCTTCTTGAAGACGGAGGTCTTGTAGCGGTAGTCCTCGGCGAAGAGCTTGAGCAGGATGGTCTGCTCCACGGCGGCGCCGCCCCAGCGCACCAGCTTGGAGTCGAAGTCCTTGTAGCCGCTCTTGTCGCCCTCGGGCATGACCTTGGCGAGCTTGGTGTAAAGGGTGTAATAGTCCTCTTCCGTGAAGGCAGCTATTTCCTTGGCGCGCTCGGCGATCAGGCGCACGGTGACGCTCTGCACGCGCCCGGCGGACAGGCCGCTCTTGATCTTGTTCCACAGCAGCGGGGACAGCTTGTAGCCCACGATGCGGTCTATGATGCGGCGGCTCTGCTGGGCGTTGACCAGCGCCATGTCCAGGTCGCGCGGGCTCTTGAGGGATTCCTCGATGGCGGTCTTGGTGATCTCGTGGAAGCTGATGCGCTTGAAAGGCACGTCGGCCTTGATGGCCTCGCGCAGATGCCAGCTGATGGCCTCGCCCTCGCGGTCGGGGTCGGTGGCCAGGTAGATCACGTCGGCGCTCTTGGCGATGGTGTTGAGCTCCGCGATTATCTTTTTCGCGCGCTCCACCAGCACGTACTTGGGGGTGAACTGCCCGGCCGTGTCCACGCCGAGTTCGTCCTTGGGCAGGTCGCGCACATGCCCGAAGGAGCTGCGCACGACATAGTCGGCGCTCAGGAAACGGCTGATAGTCTTCTCCTTGGTGGGAGACTCCACTATCACGAGGTGCCGCTTGCCGGTTTTTGAGGGTTTAACAGTTTTTTCAGCCATAAATTTAGATATCTATAATATTATATTTTTCCCTATAAGGCAAAAGCCTTTGCCAGATACGGCCTCTTTGGCGGCCCGGAAGGGGTCAGACCGCGCGGCAGTAGCGGCCGTTGCGCGAGAGCAGCAGGGAGGTGATCTCCAGCTCGAAAAGCGCGGCGGCGGCGCGCTGCACCGGCCAGGCCAGCTTCAGGGTCAGCTCGTCCGCGTTCAGCCCGTCCGCCTCGGCCGCTATGGCCTTGTACGCGTCCAGGGCGTCCGGGGAAAGCCCGCTCAGCGCCGGGGCGGACGGCGCGCGCTCCCTCCGCGCCGCCGACGGCTTCAGGCCGAACATACGCTCAGGAGGGAAGCAGGCGATTATGTCTTCTCCGTTCTCCGCCAGGTAGGCCCCGTTCTTGATATAGAAGTTGGGCCCCCGGCTGACCGGGGAGTCCAACGGCCCGGGCACGGCCAGCACCTCTCGGCCCTGCTCCAGCGCGAAGCGCGCGGTGATGAGCGCCCCCGACTCGAAGCCTCCTTCCACCACCACGGTGGCCAGGGAAAGCCCCGAGACAACGCGGTTGCGCCTGGGAAAATTGGCCGGCGCCGGCCAGCTGTCCAGCGGGAACTCGGAGATCAGCGCGCCGCCCTTCTCCACTATCCGCTCCGCGAGGCGCTTGTTCTCCGCCGGGTAGATCACGTTCAGACCGGTGCCGAGCGCCGCCCAGGTGACGCCTCCGGCGTCCACCGCCGCCTGGTGCGCGGCCGTGTCTATGCCCCGGGCCAGGCCGCTGGCCACCGCGGCCCCGGCGCCGGCCAGCTCACCGGCAAGGCGGGCGGCGGTGCGCAGCCCGTAAGCCGTGGCCTTGCGCGTGCCCACTATGGCGGCGGCGGGCAGCGGCTTAAGTTCGCCGCGCACATAGAGCACGAGCGGCGGGTCGTAGATGGTTTTAAGAAGTTCCGGGTAGCCCTCGTCGAGAACGGTGAAAACAGAGACGCCGGCCAGCTCCGCCCGGCGCAGTTCCGCTTCGGGGTCCGCGGCGGCGGTCTGGACGGCCAGGCGCTCTATGGTTTCCGGCATCACGCCGCTTTCGGCGCAGAGCTCGGCTTTCGGCCGCTTCAGCAGCTCGGCGGCGCCGCCGTAAACCGCCATCAGCCGCAGGAGCCAGTCGCTCCTGTGGCAGGCGAAAAAATTCAGGCGCAGGCGCGCCAGCTTCTCTTCTTCCGCCCCGGCCCCCATCCGTCCCCCCCCCCTGCCCCGCTATTTTTTCTTTACGATATAACCCCTGGCGATCGCTGTCACGGCGTCTATCACGCGGGCCTTCACCTCGGAGCCGTCCACGCTGATCACTTCGGCCAGACCGGCCGGCTGAATTTCCCGCCCCTGGTAATTGCCTTCCTTGTCATAGGCGTCGCCGCCCTTGAGAAAAATGGCCAGGTAATCCCCAGGCCGCACCGAGCCGGCGTCGTCCATGGAGATCTCCAGCGTCTGGCCCGTCACGGACAGGCCGTCGCCGGCAAAAGGGTCGTCGCTGGTGAGGCTGGCCGTCACCACGCCGTCCTCTTCCCAGCTGTCGGGCACTATGCGCACGCCGGAACCCCATTCGCGCTGGTCCTCGGGCATTTCATCCGAGATGAAGTCCCGGTCGAAGTCGCGCAGCAGCTCGCCGGGCGCCGCCAGGCCGGAGAGGGCCACGGAGGCGCGGGCAGGCCGCGCCGCGGGAGCAGCGGAGCTCTCGGCCTCTTCGCCGTTACCGTCGGCAACTACGGCGGCGGCCGCCGGCACGCGGCGGTAAGGCAGGATGACTTCTTCGAGGTCCGGGATATACAGCTCCTCCCTGGGATTGATGAGGTCCGGGTCCGCGACGGTCTTCATGTTGGCGTTATAGATACGCCCCCACATGAAAGGGTTCTTGTAATATTTGCCCGACAGGTCCCACAGGGTATCGCCCTTTGTTACCGTATGTACTTTACCCACGGCGAAGCCGCCGTTCTTGGCTTCCTTGGGCTGCACCCGCGGGGCGTCCTTGCGGACTATCAGGCCCGGAGCGGCGGCGCCGGCCTTTTGCGCCGCCGGCGCTGCGGTTTTGGCGGCGGGCTTGGCCTCGCCGCCGAGCGCGGCACCCAACTTGGACTTGACTGCGGCAGCGGTCGGCGCGGCCGCCTTGGCCGGGCCCGGCTGTATGACCGTGATCTCCGCGGCCGGCTTGGCTTCGGACGCGGCGGTTTTAGCCGCCTCGTCCGGCTTGGCGCCGGTAGGAGTTGCCTGCTGCGCGCAGAGCGCGGCGGGAAGGGCCATAGCGAGTAAAAATGTAGCTGCTGTCTTCATTCTGCCTCCAGTGCTAAACGGCCGCGAGGGCCGCCTTGTCGAGCATCCTGTACTGCACCGCCTCTACCAGGTGCTCCCTGCTTATGGCGGGAGCGCCCTCGAGGTCGGCTATAGTGCGCGAGATCTTAAGTATCTTGTCCAGCGAGCGCGCGGAAAAGCCCAGCCGGTTCATGGCCGTCTCCAGCACGGCCGAGGCGCCGTCGGGCAGGGCGCAGTGCCGGCGCAGCTCGGCGCCAGCCATGAAGGCGTTGGCCTTGGCCCCGCCGAAGCGGCGCCGCTGCAGTTCTTTGGCCCGCAGCACGCGCGCCGCCACGGTAGCCGTGCTTTCCCCCCGCGGCAGGGCTTCCCAGTCGGCGTATTTAACGGCGGAAAGCTGCACCTGCAGGTCTATGCGGTCGAGTATTGGCCCCGAGACCTTGGCGCGGTACTTGTGCACCTGTATCGGCGTGCAGGAGCACTCGCGCGTGGGATGCCCCAGGTAGCCGCAGGGGCAGGGGTTCATGGCCGCCACCAGCAGGAAGCGCGCCGGGTAGGCCACGCTCTCTTTTACCCGCGAGACCGTCACCTTGCACGCCTCCAGCGGCTCGCGCAGGGCCTCTATGGCCGGCCGCGAGAACTCCGGGAACTCGTCGAGGAACAGCACGCCGTTATGCGCCAGGGAAACCTCCCCCGGCCTGGGGCTGGAGCCGCCGCCTATCAGCGCGGCGTCGGAGATGGTGTGGTGCGGCTCCCGGAAAGGGCGCTCGCTGACCAGGCGGCCCGCGGCGCAAAGTCCGGTAACCGAGTAAAGCTTGGTAGTCTCGAGGGTTTCATCGAAGGTCATCGGGGGCAGCAGCGCGCCGAAGCGCTTGGCCAGCATGCTCTTGCCTGCGCCCGGAGGCCCGACCAGGATGATATTGTGGAAGCCGGCGGCGGCTATCTCCAGCGCGCGCTTGGCGAAAGCCTGTCCTTTCACCTCGGAAAGGTCCCGCGCCTGAACCTGGGCCGCAGCCGCGGGCGCGCCCTGGCAGGGCCCCAGCTCGCCGGTGCCGGCCACCCAGGCCGCCACGTCCTTCAGGCTTGAGGCGGCGAGGCACTCCACGCCGGAGACGGCGGCCTCCGCGGAATTGCCGGCGGGCACCACGGCCGTGCGGCCAACCCCTTTGAGGGCCAGCAGCATGGGCAGCACCCCGGCCACGGGCCGAAGCGCGCCGTCCAGCGCCAGCTCACCGATGAAAAAGGTTTCCCCGAGCCGCGCGGGCGGCTCTTTGCCCAGGCCGCCGGCGGCGGCTATCACGCCCAGCGCGATAGGCAGGTCGAAATGGGTGCCGGCCTTCTTGATCTCGGCGGGAGCGAGGTTGACGGTGATGCGCTTGGCCGGGAAGTCGAAACCGGAATTGCGCACGGCGGCCACCACGCGGTCTTTGGCTTCCTTGACCGCGGCGTCCGGCAGCCCGACGACGGTATAGGCCGGCAGCCCCGAGGCGATGTAGACCTCGGCGCTGACCTCCCGTCCGTCTATGCCCTTAAGGCACAGTGTGCGCAGCTTCGACAGCATAAATCCAGTATAGCAGACCATCCCGACAAGGGGCTGTCGGGATGATAAAAGCCCCCCGGGCCCCTATTTGGCCAGGCGGCAGATGTCGCCGGCCCTGGCGCCCGCGCCGGCTGCCTTCGAGAGCCTGGCTATGGAGCAGTCCCCGCCCTCGCCGCAGTAGCGCTCCACCTCGGCGCGGCCCAGGTATTCCTCGCGGTGGCCGATGACAAGGTTGCTGCGCGGGTCGCGGATCTCGGCGCCCTGGCGGTAGCAGTCCAGGTCCAGGCCTTCCTTCACGCCCGAGTCCAGCCCGGCGTTAAGGTACAGTTCATCTCCGGAAGCGTCGGCTATCACGCAGGACCAGGGCTTCTTGTTGAGCTGGCTGGCGGCGTTGGTGACGAACTGCACCAGCGCGGCGCGCAGCGCCTCGCCCTCGAGCGTCTCGTCGTAGCCGCCCTTGGTGCCCATGCCCAGGAAGGAACCCTTGGTGGACTTGGCGCGGCCTTTGCCGGAGTCGGCCAGGATCACCTGCCCGCTCTGCACGTCCACCAGGCGCAGGTCCACGGCGACCTCGGCCACCTGGCTCTTGGACTGCGTTATCAAATAGTCGGAGCCCTCTTTCTTGACGCCGAACTGTGAGACGGAGCCAAGCACTATGGCCTCGAGGCCCATCACCTGGCCCACCTTCACGGCCGTGGCGGAGTCTATCAGGCCGCCCCCCTGCAGTTTCTGCTCGGCGAGGATCTTCTCCATGCGGTCCCGCTCTACCACGATGAACTTGCCGGATTTCACCAGCTCGGTCACCAGGATATCGGAGGCGGCGCCGCCCAGCCGGCCCTGGCCGTAGGCGGACTTGTTCTCGAACTCCACCACGCCGATGCGGCGCTTGGGGCCCGTGTATTTGGAAGTCACCTTCTCGGTCTCGTCCACGCTCAGCGTCTGGCGCTGCTTAACCGACTTGGAAGGCGAGCAGGCCGCCGTGAACACCAGGGCCGCCGCCAGCAATTTGAATTTAGTCATACTTTCCTCCTTGTTCCCTTACCTGCGCGGCAGGCGGTCCAGCGCCTTGCCGGCCGCCGTCTGCGCCTCCCGCTTCAGCGGGGTCTTCAGAATATTCTGCACCAGCCTGACCGCCAGCTGCTCGACGAAAGCCGCCTTGGCCTCGTCGGCGTTGGTGAAAATCTTGTAATCTCTGCCCGACCCCTTCCCCTCGTAAAGCGTCTCGCCGGTGGCCGCGGAGACCAGTTTGACCTTCAGGGTCACCGATTTGCGCACCACGAACCCCAGGTTCTGGAAGGTGAAATCCTCCACGTCCCCGTAGCAGAGCAGGTCCGTCCCCAGCGCGCGGCCCAGCTCTTCAGGTTTCACCGCCGGCAGCTGCCCGCCGTCCAGCACGCCCAGCGCCCGCAGCTTCTCGTCCGTCTCATCCTCCGGCAGCGGCAGGTAGCCGTACCGGCTGAAATTTTCCGCGGCCAGCTTCCGCATGATGTCGGACGCGTCCACGGCCGTGCTCTGGTTGTCGAACGGCAGCACCGCCACGCGCGCGTCCGGGGCCGTCCTCAGCGCCGGCGCCACCAGGTAGGCGCCGCCGGCGGAGCAGCCGCAGGCCGCCGCCAGCAGCAGCGCCAGGGCGGCGGGGCGGGCAGCCACCCCTTACCTCGGCAGCGAGAAGACCACTTCGTGCGGCCCCGCTGCCTCCAGCTCCAGGCCGAGGGAGTCGCCGCGCAGCACCGTGCTGGCGAATTCCTGCGGGTCCGGGCGCCGCGGCACGGCAGAAAAGACGGCCGCGCCCTCGGCAAAGCTTTCCAGGCGCAGGGCGCGCAGGTCCACGCGCTGCAGCTGCGCCTTTATTTTCCCGACGGCCTCCAGGCCGGCGACGCCGAAGATCTTGACCTTCATTGGCGTGTCGGCCTTCAGCAGGCGCTCGGCCTTGACGGCGGCGTCCTGCGCCAGCAGCTCCCCGGCCGAGATCAGGGCCTTGGCGAACGAGGCGGCCTCGGAGGCGTCTATGCCGTTGGCCTGGCTGGACAGGGAAAGCACCTCGCGGCCGCTCTTAACGTCGTAGACCTTGAGCGCGGCCTCGGACCTGGAAGGATAAAAGCCGGTGCTGAACCCCGCGCCCGACGGCGCCGCCGAGGCGGAGGCGCAGAGCAGCAGGTCCGCGCCGGAGACGGCCGCGGCGGACAGCAGGCCGGAATCGGGCCCGGCCAGCAGCGCGGGATCGGAGGCGAAAGGGTAGTCCTTTATCACTATGGCGGAGCGGCGGGCGAAGGTGTCGCGGAAGGCCTTGTCGAAGGCCTTGTCGGGCGCGCCGCGCAGCGCGAAGGCGGCCGAGAGCCCGGAGGCCCCGGGCCCGGCCAGGTTCATAGAGCGCAGGGCGGAGGCCACCTTGTCGTGCTGCACCCACACGCGGACCTCGACGCGGTAATTGGCCCCGTCACGGCCCTCGGAAAGGATCTTGCGCTTGGCCACGTAGAGCTGGGGCGCCTTGAGCAGGCCGATCTCCAGCACGCCCGAGTTCTCGGCCCGGGTATCCTCGTCCAGGAAGAGCTCGGCGGCGCGGCGCACGGCGTTCTTCTCGGCGTCCAGGGCCGCCCGCTCGCGCGAGGCGCCCAGGTTCCGCTCGTCGAAGGCGCCTGCGCCCTCGGCCGTCAGCGGCTCGGACTCCGCCTTGTAGGCCCCGGGGGCCGGCGCGGTGGCGCAGGCCGCCGCGAGCAGCAGCGGAACGAATATCAGGGCTGAATTTTTCATGGCTCCCCCTTGCTGGACCTAGCCCTCTTTGGGCGTCTTGGCTACCGGCAGCGCGAAGCAGAACTTGCAGCCTTTGCCCGGCTTGGACTCCAGCCAGATCTTGCCGCCGTGCTTCTCCACCACGGACTTGGAAATGGCCAGGCCCAGGCCCGTGCCGGGCACCTGGTTCACGCTGGTCCTGCCGCGGTAAAATTTGTCGAACACCAGCTTCTGCTCCTCGGCCGGGATGCCCGGGCCGTTGTCCTCCACGCAGACCACCACCACCTCGCCCTTTTCTACGCCGGTGACCTTCACCTGCGCGCCCTTGCCGGCGTACTTGATGGCGTTGATGACCAAATTGTCTATCACCTGGCTGATCCAGCGCGTGTCGGCGTTCACCTGCGGCAGCCCCCTGGGGGCCTCGTTGCGCAGGTCCACGCTGCCTTCCTTGGCCTTCAGTAGCATGGTGGAAACGGAGACGCGCACCAGCTCGGCCAGGTCCACCCGGCCCAGCTCCATCTCCACCTTGCCGCCCAGGCGCGACAGGTCTAGCAGGTTGGTGATCAGGCTGGTCAGGCGGTTGACCGACTGGTCGGTGACGTTGAGGAAATTGGTCTGCTGCTCGTTGAGCGGCCCCACCTCGCCGCTGAGGATCACCGAGACGAAGCCCTTGATGGTCGTCAGCGGCGTCTTCAGCTCGTGGCTGACGGTGGCCAGGAACTCGTCCTTCATCTTGTTGAGCTGGCCCAGCTCCTGCGCTGTCCTGGAGAGGTTCTCGTAGAGCGTGAACATCTCGATGATGATGGCGAGCTCGTCGGCGATGATGGACAGGAACTCCAGCTGGTCCGGCGTGAAAAAATCCTTGCGGCGGCTGCCCACGCGCATCACGCCGATGATGCGGTCGTGCAGCGAGATAGGCACGATCATCAGCGAGTGGATCTCCCAGAGCTTGGCGTAGCGGGTCAGCACGTCCGGGTCGTCCTGCGCGTCCTCGGTGATGAACGGCTTGCGGGAAAGGAAAGTGCGCACCGAGGCGCTGGCCTGGTTGCTGACCGGGATGCTGTAGAGCATGCGGTCCTCGTCGGAGATGCCGTAGGCGCCGGGGCTGACCACCAGCTCGTTCTTCGACTCGTCGAAGAGCAGCGTGGCCACCACGTCGGCCTCCATCATCTTGGCCACGATGTTGAGGATGGACGAGCAGCCGCTCTGCGCGTCCTTGTCGGGGCCGGCCGCCTTGGTGACCACCTCGTAGAGCGCCTTGCGCTCCTTGGCGCGCTGGATCAGCCGCGAGCCGGCCACGTCGAGCTCTTTCACCACGGCGTTGACCTCGCTTTTGAGCTGGTCAGCTTCCTTCTTGAGCGAGAAGAGCTTGTCGGAGACCTTGGAGATGGACGAGAGCTGCGAGGCCACGAAGCGCAGGTAGGGATGGGCCGCGTCGAAAAGCGCCGGCGACTGGGCGCCGAACAGGATCAGCCGCTCGGGCGCCCCGGCGGCGGGCCGGAACGGGCACATCAGCGCCGAGCGGACGCCGAAGATGGAGAACAGCTCCTCCATGCCGGCGTAGTCGCCCGCGCGCACGTCGTCGAAGCGCAGCAGCTCGCCCTCGGCGGAGCTGCGGTCGAGCGCGCTCCACTTGTAGGAGGTCAGCAGCTTGGGCTCGGCCTTGAAATGCTTGAGGTAATTGACCAGCCGCCACTGACCGGCGCCCTTCTCGAAGAGCAGGATGGAGCTGTCGGGGAAGGCCTTGTGCAGCTTGATGAGGTAGTAGTTGGTGATGTCGCCGTAATGCTCGGGCTGCTCGGGGGCGTAGGCGCGCTCCATGGTCTCGCGCGTGAACGTGGTGAAGTCGGCCAGCGCCTTCTGCGAGGCGCGCAGGGCTGACTCCTTGGGCAGCACGTCGCGGAACTTGAGGTACCAGTAGGCGCCGAACGCGCCCGCCGCTCCCAGTGCTCCAGCGCCTACGAGTTCTTGCAGCATCTCAGATCAGGTCCATCAGCATCTTGGCGTACGCCGCCTTGGATTTCAGCTTGTAGCTGGGCAGCCAGGTGCCCCGCACGAGGAAGCTGTCTAGTATCTTGAAAGTGATATGGCGGAACTCCGCCTCCTGCGAGCCCAGCGCGGAGGTGGGCTGCGGCCCCAGGATGATGGCGCCGTTCACGTTGCGCTCGCTGGCGTAGTTGCCGATCTTGAACGGGATGCCGTAAAGCTCGTCGGAGTTGTACTCCTCTATGAAGACCTGGCTCCACTCGGTGTTCAGGCCCAGCTCCTTGGCCCGCTCGTGCAGGCAGAACAGGGCGAAATCCGCCTCCCGGCGCATGCCCTTGGGGTAGAAGATGCCCCACTTGAACCAGGCGCTCTCGGACTGGCCCGGCTGCCAGACGGAGACGTGGTGCGTGTCCTCCTCGGTGAGCGCGGCGTCCGCCGGGGTCTCTCCGTAGCCCAGCACCATGTCCAGCAGCTGCGCGTGCGAGGCGGTGTTCATGGCGTTCACTATGAACTTCTCCAGCTTCTTCATGTCGTCGAGGGCCTTGGCCACCTCGTTGAACGGCATGGGCCCGGAGGCGAAGATGGAGGTCATTTCCTCGTCGGAAAGCTTAACCTCCAGCCCCTGCATCAGCTGGCCGAGGATGGCCTTGTAGGCCTGGGCGGCCGGCAGCTTCAGGTCTACCATCCAGCCCTGGGTGAACTGGAACCCGACGGCGTCCTCCAGCCCGGACAGCGACTTGGGCGGGAAGACCGAGGTGACCACCACCTGCTTGTTCTGCGCGACGAAGTCGTTAAGCCACTTGGAAATATATTTCTTATTGGCCTCGGAGACCATCAGCAGGTGCACGTCGTCGATGATGAGCACCTTGACCTTGGCGAACATCTCCTCCAGGCGGGCTATGCCGCCTTCCTTGAGGGCCAGCTCCACGCCCTTGGACAGCTTGATGCCGTCGGTGACGAAGATGTTGCTCTGGCCGATGGAGGCCGAGAGGCCGTAGGAGATGGAATTCACGAAATGGGTCTTGCCCGTGCCGGGGCTGCCGAAGACCAGCAGCGGGTTGTAGATCACGCCGGGATTCTCCACCACGGCCATGGCGGCCGCGTGGGCGAAGCGGTTGTGCGAGCCGGCTATCAGCGTCTGGAAGCTGTAGGTCGGGATCAGCGGCAGCTCCATGGACCACTTGGCCTTGATGCGGGCGGAGGCGGTAGGGACCGGGGCGGCGGCGGGGGCGGCGGCCTCGGTGGCCGGCTCGTCGCGCTTCATGCGCGTGGTGGCCGAAGGTACAAAATTCATTCCGGTCCGCCGCCCGGTAGCGGCGGGGTTGTCGGCCTTTGCGGCTATGGCCGGAACCTCGGGCAGCGCGGCGGGCTTGGGCGGCTCGGCCGGCCTGGGGGCGGGCGCGGGGGCGGGCCTGGGCGGCTCTACGCGGGGCGCCGGCTGGGGAGCGGGCGCGGGGGCAGGCCTGGGCGGCTCTACGCGGGGCGCCGGCTGGGGAGCGGGCGCGGGCTTAGCGGGTTCCGCCTTGGGCGCAGGGGCCGGCGCGGGCCTGGCGAAGGGCGGCAGGTCAGGCTGCGCGGCAGCCGGCCGCTGGGGCGCAGGCGCGGGCGCAGGGGCCGGCGCGGGGGCCGGCGCGGGGGCCGGCTCAAGCTTCAATTTGGGCTTCGGGGTATCGAAAGGCGCCGGCTCCTCTCCGAACGAGTCCTCTTCGGCCGCGGCCGGGCCGCTGAGCTCCGAGGTAACGGCCTTCAGCTTCTTCATCGTCTCCATTTCCAGCTTGGACAGGTAGATGATGAAATCGAACTCGCCGGAGGTCTTTTCGGGACGCGAACAGACGGAGCCCAGCTTCTTGACGATCATGAAGATGTCTTTCATCTCCCCTTTGATCAAGAGCTTGTGCCGGCTCGGATTTTTATCCGTCGGCGCCGGGGCCACGTCCCATTTTTTAAGCATAGGTTAGCGCACTATCAGGTCCGTCACCAGGTCCAGCGCCGCTGAATGGCTGAACGAAGACGAATCGTAATACCGGAAGAAGCCGTTGGCGGCGGAAACGGCGCTCTCTATCTCGGAGACTTTATCCCCGGGCACGTTCCCGAGGCAGATCAACCCCTGCGCCCCGGATTCCGCCACGGACTGCTGCAGGAAGTTGGGGTTCACGTCGGGGTCGCACTCCTTGACCCCGGCGCGCTTGATGAACATCGGCTTGGTGGCCGACTTCAGGCAGATGGCGTCCAGCTCGGCCAGCACCGTGGCGCAGAGGGCCTTGTCCTCCATGGAATAGACGAACATCAGCGAGCGCACGCGCTCGGCCGGGATCCCCTCCGGGACCGGCCTGACCGACAGGGTCTCCAGGTCGCCGGCCTGGGCCCTGGAAGTGGTAGAGGGCGCGGCCTGGAAAATGACCGTCTTCTCCTCGTCGCCGGACTCGCCGCGCGGGGCTACCACCAAAGTCTCGTCGCCGGCAGGCGCGGGCCCGCCGCCGAGTTCCACGCCGGAGCCGCCGGGAAGGGTCTCGTCCGCGCCGGACGGCCCAGCCGGCTGGGGCGAGCCCAGGCCCAGCGAGGAAGAAAGTTCAATGCCACCTGTCCCGGGCGCGGGGGCCGGCTGCGGCTCCGCAGCGGGGGTCTCAACGGGAAGGGCTTCCGAGAAGCCTTGGAAAGCGCCGAACTGAGGCCCCGGCTCGGCGGCAGCCGCCGGTTCCGGGTTCAGGCTGACGCCGCTTTCAGAGGCGGGCGCCTGTTCTGCCGGCAGGTCCAGGCGCAGCGTCTCTCCGCCGGCGTCGGCGGCGGGCATGGGCGAGGCCGGCTCAAGGTGCAGGGTTTCGGCGCCGGCCTCGGCCGCGGGCGCGGCAGCGGCGGGCTCGGGGTTAAGCGCCTCGCCGCCGGCGTCGCCGGAAGGCATGGCGGAGAAGGGCTCAAGGCTCAGGGTTTCGGCGCCGGTCTCGGCCGCGGGCGCGGCAGCGGCGGGCTCGGGGTTAAGCGCCTCGCCGCCGGCGTCGCCGGAAGGCATGGCGGAGAAGGGCTCAAGGTTCAGGGTTTCGGCGCCGGTCTCGGCGGCGGGCACGGGAGAAGCGGGCTCAGGGTTGAGGGCTTCGGCGCCGGCCGGGGTCTGGTCCCCCTCCGGTGCGGCGGCGTCTATCACGAAAGCGTCAAAAGCGCTCTCTTCCTGCGGCTGCTGTTCCGCGGCCGG
>Ga0209212_1000528_pt1 | contig 73314 bp, 55 predicted proteins | sample RifGroC2_FD_183996 | JGI IMG/M metagenome (GOLD analysis project Ga0209212, IMG submission 183996) | Groundwater microbial communities from Rifle, Colorado, USA - Groundwater C2 (SPAdes) (version 2) | ecosystem: Environmental > Aquatic > Deep subsurface > Groundwater | place: Rifle, Colorado...
CCCCGATCATTGTTCTCGTTTATTTTTCCAAAGCAGCTGGCTACATAAACATCACCTTTCTGCAGAACAGAGATTGGCCATGCATTTGTGGCGCCGATGAAACCGTTTTTCCATCCTCTCTCCTTTATGTTTTTTTCAAGGTCAGGACGACTGGGGATGAAAGTTGCTGTAACTGCCCTGCCAATAACCGGCACATTGTTATGTATCATATTCCAGTTACCTTCAAACTGGCATTTATATCCTTCATTATTAAGGATCTGCCAGGCTTCTTCAATGCCTATATTCCTTGCCCTTGCAATAAGTTCATCTGAAATTTTCGGCCGACCGTCGGGGAAACGCTCACCTTTCCATTCGGAGGTGAGAAATACCATTTCTTCTTTTGTAATTGTCTGAGCTGAAGCAGAATAGAAGAAAGTAAAAAATAGAAATGCCAATAAAAATACTGATAGCCTTTTCATAATTTCGCTTGTTTTTAATCTTACAGCAAATATAATCTTAATACTGAGACATGATAAAACACCTGGTTAATTATGATTGCACTGATGTCCATGTTCGTGACCATGGTGTGACTCATGCTGCCGGGGAGCCTGATTGCAGGAAGTAATCAGTAAAAGAATTGCGAATAATAATGCCAGATTTTTCATATTTAAAAAGTCTGGTTACACAGCATTTTGTAATAAATGCAATAATCAGCAAGGGTACAGATTTTGAATTGTTTTATTCTTCTGCATCAGTGATTATTCCAAAAGGTATTTTTATACTTAATGCAATGTTCCTTCCCGGATTATACAGGTTTACTTCCTTCAGCGTTGACAGATGGTCTGTGTATTTTCTGTCAAACAGATTATTGACACTGATAATTAATGACATATACTGATTCTTAATTTTAATATTTCCACCAAAACTCAGGTCCAGAAGTGTGTAAGCATCTGTTGCTGTTTCGTCAGGTGCCGGATTGTTCTGTGCGAACGAGGTAGTTGTATTAAATGCCAGAAAAGATTCATGAAGGAAGAGTAAATTTTCTCTTTCTGCCCTGATCTCAAATAGCAGGTTATGGGCAGGCACAAAAGGCAGAAAATCACCATTTTCCTGCTTCCCGATAACTGATGAGAATGTTAATTGTGAATGGATCCAACTTATTTGCTGAGGATGAAAATGAAGAACGGCTTCCCCTCCGAACAGGGTTGAATTTGCCTGTTTATACCTGTATATATTCATCCCGGAATTTGTTGTATCGCCTGTTGGTGAGATGAATATGTAGTTATTTATCCTGTTATAAAAGCCTGCAAGATCAAAAATGAAATTGTCGATATGGTAATGAATGCTCATATCCAGCTCATACGAATTCTCCGGAACAAGGTATGCATCGCCAAGTTCATACCTTAGTTCGTGCGGACCGTTGGAAGTAAGTTCAGCGAGGTTTGGGGTCCTGTATGCTGCAGCAGAATTTAGTCTGAAAAGAAGCTGCTCGCTATAATTATAAGTAGCACCTGCAGAACCGCTGAAACTGCCATAATATTTGTCCAGCGGAGCCCGGTATGTTTCCATATCTGAAGGTGAACCTACAGCAGAAGCAGATATTGACTTGTTATCGTAGCGGATGCCTGTCTGAACTTTCAGTTTATTAAAGAAAGTGGATTGAAGCAATCCAAATGCAGAATAGTTGTTGGTTTTTGCATCAGGCAACAGTATTGTTTCGCGGTTATCAATATTCTTGTTGTCCTGATTATAGCCCTGGAATCCAATAAAGTATTCTGAGTTCTCTTTTGATGGAAGATGAAGAATGGTTTCATATGTCAGAGTAGACAGACGCATTTGAATTTCAACCACATTGAGCTCCCCAAAATGGATAAGTTCAGTATTCTGGTAAGCTGCATTTATGTCAATTTTAGAATTGCCTAAGAAAATTTTATTTTGAAATGAGGTCATGTGAGTCGTAAATTCCTGGTACCATATTTTATTTTTTCTCCCTCTTTCGCTTATCTCTTCAATAGCCTCATCCTCAACAAGCCCAAGCTTCTGGTTATTATAATCATAGAACAGTTTTGAGGTCCCTGTTTTACCGGTGTGCCCCGCATTTAACTTCATGGATGATTCGTTAAAGCGTGAATTTGGAACGAAATCGCCACCTCCCTGCAGAAAATCAGAATTTGATTTCTGCCCGGCTCTGATTCCTCCGAAAAATTTCTTTGATGCCCCTTTTATCCCTAAATTATTAGTGATTCCAAGCGTATTTGAAAAAAGCTGCAGATTGTAATCTCCGGTGATGGTGCCTACCGAAGCAGGTTTCTCTTTTATAAAGTTTAAAACTCCGCCTATTGCATCCGAGCCATAAAGCAAAGAAGCAGGCCCTTTGATGATCTCGACATTCCCGATACCGAATTCATCTATTCCAAGTGGGTGGTGACTTGAATACTGGTAGTTTTCATAGCGAACGCCATTGTTTAAAACAAGTATATCATTCATTGACAGCCCCCTGATAACAGGCTTTGATACACCGCTACCCTTTGAGATCATACTTACTCCCGGAACCTTAGTCAATACTTCGGTAAAATTAGGCGTGGTTTTTATATTAACCGGATTAAGCCTGAGGACATCAACCTTTACGGCATTCCCATGCTGAGTGGAATTATAGCCTCCCGAAATAATTATTTCTCCAGCTTCGACTGTTGTATGAATAAGTTGTATGTTTAATTCCGCATTTGAATTGTTCAGCTCAACGGTTTCAATCCGGTTAATGTATCCGACAAAGGAGAACTGTACTTTTATTTTTCCATCAGGCAGATCAGAGATCCTGAAATGTCCGTTATGATCACTTGAAGTGCCTTTATTGAGATCAGGAATGTATATTGTAGCTCCGGGTAATGGTTGATTATTCTCATCAGTTACTCTTCCGGTAATTATATTTTGTGCACAAAGGATGTTACTCAATAACATCAAAGTACAAATGACAGTTAACTTCTTCATTTGTTTCAGATTGAATGGAAAATGTAGATCAGGTTGAGTTCTAAAAGCCTGATATCCTTAAACTTTCTCGTCATATTGTTCCTAACAAAGTTACGATTAAGAATCCGGACGAAATCATTTAGCATATAGGAAATGATTTTAAATAATAGTCAATCTTATCTGAGCATATTCCCGAGTCTGATGCCAAAATAAATGGTGCGTGGCGACATGGGTCCATATATGTAAGAGGGATCTCTGTCTATACCTGAATCAAAATCTGACTGATAGGAATTAAAGATATTTTTTATTCCTGTAAAGAATTGAAGAGTAGCGCCATTAAGTTTAATATTATAGTGGATTTTGCTGCCAAGATCAAAAAACGGATCAGATTCTCTTAATTCCCCTGTTTCAGGGTCTGTCTCCGGGCCGAAATAAGGTACTGACATTCTGCCTGTATAAGTTCCTGTAACAGAAAGACATATATTTTCAACGAAATCCCAGTCCATGTTAAAGTAACCATAATCGGAAGGTGTTCGGAAGAACTCTCTTGTGTTAAATTCCTGCTCGACATCATATTTGCTGGACTGGATAGTAAAACCTGAAGTAAATGAAAATTCTCTCAGTGGTTTAAGTTTGAGCTCAATGTTGACGCCTTTAACCACAGCCCCGTCTTCTGCATTCATTCTGGTATATAAGACTTTGCCATCCTCATCAGGAACTCCAATCTCATTTACAAATGGATCATCCAGCCGTGTATAAAAACCTTCTATCAGAAGTCCGGTTGAAACAGTCCCGATAAGTTTATTAAAATCAAAGGAAGTCATTATACTATGACTGGTTTCCTGTTTAAGGTCAGGGTCATTTACATTGATAACCTGCCGCGAGCCTGATGTCTCAATATGCAGGTCCTCATCAAAAATTTGCGGAGCCCTGTATCCCTGCGAATAACTTAATCGGGCCTGTAGTGAAGAGAGAGCTTCATACATAAGACTTATTCGCGGACTGAAGATATTTCCTGTCTTTGCTTCATTGTTTTTTGCATTATCTGTAATCTTATAATGATCCAAACGGCCTCCCAGCCCAAACTTAAACCGGTTCAACTTAAGATCATACTGTAAGAAGCCACCGGTAGTAACAGATGACTGGTCGGAGATTAAAGTATTGTCAGTGTGGGGGACACTTACAATAGAGTCATTAACTATAACGGCATTATCATAGTCAGGATAACCAGGTTTTTCATCCTTAAGAAATCCTCCTGTATTTTCAAATCCGGCAATTAGTGAAGAGTTACCCATGAAAACTTTATATTGTATCCCTGTGTTGATTGTGAGGTCTTCAGATCTGCCATAATCTTTAAGTGACCGGTTGGCCCCATAATAAGAGTCACGCATCAGATGCTGAGCAGAAGCGAATAATGTAAATAAATCATAATCCCTGAGGTACTGTTCATAGGTAATAGCCCCAGTCTTAATATCATGTTTTACAGCTTCCGCTACGTCTCTTTCATGTAATGGATATTCCTGTCTGTTACCACCGTTTCGTTCCTCTTTAATATTGAAAAAGTCGATGGCTACCTTACTTCTTAAACCGAATCTGTGAAAAAGCCGTGTTCCGATCGTAAGATTACTCATGGGTGCGATCTCGGAATATGTATCATTATTCGCATCAAACATTTTTCTTTCACGGGTAAACCCATAAAGGGAAATACCGGTCTTGCTGTCATCTGAAATAAGAGATGTATTCATGTTAATACTGTAATCTGGTGCCATACCGCCAGACTCATCGATCCCGATACCTGTCAGGCTTGTATTAAAACCTGCTTCGTAAGAGTTTGATACCGACTCTTTCAATATAATATTAATTACCCCTGCTATTGCATTACTGCCATAGAGAGCTGAGCCTCCACCCCTTACAACTTCAATCCTCTCTATCATATTTGTCGGAATAAGTTCCAGGCCATAAACTCCGGCCAGACCACTAAAAACAGGACGGCTGTTGATCAGTATCTGAGAATATGGTCCTTCCATGCCATTCATTCTTACCTGTGAAAATCCACAGTTCTGGCAGTTATTCTCAATCCTTAGCCCCGGCGAGAAGGATAATCCTTCAATTAATGTCACTGATTGAGTTGAAGAAAACAGTTTTGGAGAGATTGTATTAACAATGGTTACCGATTCTGTTCTCTTCATTTCACTTCTGTCGGCTGTAATAACTACCTCTTCCAGTCCAAGCACATCAGGCTCAAGTTCAAACTTAATCTCGACTGTTTCTCCGGTTTTTATGTTCACCTCTTTTTCAGAAGGTTTGAATCCTATGCACTGAGCCTTGATAGTATGTTTTCCCGGAGGGAGGTTTATAAGTTGAAAATGGCCTGTTTCATCAGTGCTTACACCCATTGTTGTTCCTATTATACTGACAGTAGAAAAGGGAATATGAGTTCCCTGGCTGACTACATGGCCAATGATATTTGCATCAGTTTTCTTTTGTGCCAGGAGAGGAGATATGGATAGTATAGTAATAAGTATAAATATAAATGGTTTATTCATGGCGTTTATTAATCATAAATGCAGCTCTGATAATGTTTTTCAGCCTGATGAGTTTAATAAAATATAGATTATTGACCCTGTTAACTGAGAAGACTAAGCAAGGCAGACGGGAGGAGCTCTGAGGGGATTTGAGTTTACGATATCGGATTCCGACCAGGCATTATTGCAGGTTTTGAAGATATACTCTGTGGCAAATTCATCAGGATTGGTAATACAACTACATGATCCGGATACACAGGATTGCACTTCCGATATCAGCTGAATGAGCATCAATCCGTTACTGTTATGTTGATGACCTGACTGTGATGATCCTGATCCGTTTTTATAAGGATGTGAATGAACAATAGTTACTCCGTTAACTATATGGTAATGAGTGAACAGAGTAATACTGCCGTAATATCCTAAGAAAAGGATAAGGAAGAAAATTTTTGGAATGTATCTTTTGATTTCTTTCAACTTATGTCTGTCCTTTAAACCCGGCCCAAATATAATGATTTTTAAATGTGTTAAGCAAATAACATTTGATAGAATCCCTTTTTAAAGTTTAATAACTGCTGTTTTGTATTATTCAGTAATGTCCCAGATCGCGGCAGCTCTTTCCAGCTCAATTAATGCTGATGTATATTCATACAGAGATTCTATGTGGCTGGTTCTGAGATCGGTATACAGCCTCCTGGCATTCAGGACATCAACCAGCCCGCTTTCACCAGCCTGGTAAGCATGCAGGCGCCCCCTGAGTATCTTTTCAGCATTATCTGTAAGCTGCTGGCTGAATGATTCAACCTTGTTCTTAGCAGCCACGTAGTTGTTAAATGCCTGAACAACCTCGGAGAATATCTGTAATTCTACTTCTCTGGAGTTTATGATGTTCTGTGATATTACATATTCCGCAGCATTCACGGATCCTTTATTCAGGCTCGAAAATTTTAAGGGGATCGTAAGTCCTGCATTGATTGAATTATGGGCCGGTGCAGGTGCAATTTCATTCTTAACTATTGAATTATAGGAATACCCGGCTTCGATATTGAATTCAAATGCACGGTCAGCCTTCAGGAGGCGAAGAGATTTTTCGGACAGCTCCCTGTTTTTTGCGGCTATCAGTATGTCGCTTCTCGATTCCATTGCAGTATTCAGCAACTCAGAAAGCAAAAACTCCTTCTGCTGCAACGGGAAATCACCTGACGGATCAAAAAGTGTGTCGTTCAATATTTTACCCTGAAGCATAACAAGGCTGGCAAGAGAATTATTCAATTCAGCCCGGCTCTGCAAAACATTATGGAACTGCAAACTAGCCTCAAGTGCTGTCTGAATGGCATCCAGCTCCGTTGCTTCGCCTGTCTTTAGCCTGATACTATCAGCTCTGGCCATGTTCTTTAACTGTTCATAGGTGTCATTTTGCAGTTTGCTGATCTGCCTGTTCCTGACGGCAGTGAAGTAACTTTTAGCCGCATCGGCCCTGAGGTTTTTGAAGTATAATTCAAGTATTAGCTTTGAGAGATCGAGCTGTGTTCCGGCTAATTCAATACCTGCTTTGCGACTGTTACCAAGGTTTATGGGATAACTTAATCCTGCATCATAGGATTGTCCCATCAGCATAGTTTTATCTTCATTGTTGGTATAGGCAAGTGATATCTCCGGATCGGGGAACACTTTTGCAGCCTGCTGTTCTGCTTCTGCAATACTGACATTAAATTGTGCTGCAATGTAGCCAAGATTTCCTTTTGTAACATTCAGCATGTACTCATTCAGCGATAGAGGTATTATCCTGTACTCTGGTCTCCCCTGCGAACAGGAATTCTGTGAAATAAGGGCAGAAGACAAATAAACCAGCATTAAGATCAATCCACGTCTGTTCATCTCTTTTAATGATTATTATTCAACAGTTGGTTTTCTTCTTTCATACCATTTTTCAAGCATGTAATAGAGTGCCGGAAGAGCATATAGTGTTATTAAAGTCCCAAAAGCAAGGCCATATACAATTACTGTTGCCAGTGGACGCTGAACATCCGATCCTATGTTTGTGGAGAGTGAGGCCGGAACAAGTCCCAGGATAGCAACAGCGGAAGTTATAAGAATCTGGCGGAATCGGTGAGCCGATCCTTTTATAACTGCCTCTTTGAGCACCTCACCTTCATTCCGGAGATGGTTAATATGTGAGATCATTAATACTCCGTTCATGATGAAAATACCGAATAGCGCTATAAATCCGACTGCAGATGAAACATTGAAGGTCATTCCTGTAATATTCAAGGCGATCATTCCACCGAAGACCGGGAGTGGTAAAAGAGCCATCTGAAGCCATGCCTGTCTGAAATTGCCAAAGCTCCAGAAAAGAAGAAGGAACATTAGCGCCAGTGAAAGAGGGACAATAAGAATCAATCTGGCAAATGCCCTCTTCTGGTTGTCGAATTGTCCGCTCCATTTAAGCTCAAAATCATGATGGTTATATGTAATGTTGTTTTCAATTGCTTCGCTTGCTTCTTTCAGGAAAGATGTAATATCCCTGTCGCGCATATTTATCCTTACCGTCAGGAATCTTTTGTTCTCTTCACGGTTTATAATTCCCGGCCCGTTGGTTGTTTTAATATCGGCAATCTGTGATAGCGGGATCCTGGCCCCGGAGGCCGATGTAAGAAGCAGGGAACCAATTTTTTCAGGCGATTCGCGCGATGGTTCATTGTATCTGCAGATAACATCATACACCTTATTGCCTATAAATATCTGTGAGATGGCTTTTCCTCCTATTGCCACTTCTATAAGTTCTGATACATCAGAAACATTCAATCCGTATAATGCTATCTTGTCCCTGTTTGCCTCTATCTGCAGCTGAGGCAGAGGAGGTTCCTGCTCTATACTTACATCACCGGCGCCTTCAATACCTGAGATTGTAGCCACTATCTCATCGGCTATTCTTCTGGCTTCATCCTGGTCTTCACCGAATATTTTGATGGCAAGATCGCTGTGAGAGCCTGCTATCTGGTCCATTACCATGTCGATTATCGGCTGTGAGAATCCAATGCTATAACCTGGCAGTTGTTCCAGATCAGCAGAAAGTTCTTCTATGAGATCAGATTTTCTTTTACCTCTTTTCCACTCCTTGTATGGGATAAGTCCAACCCCGCATTCAGCATGAGAGGTTGAGAACGGATCAGTTCCTTCATCATCCCTCCCAACCTGGGTCATTACATAGCTTACCTCCTCAAATTTCATGATATGGTTCCTGAGGGTGTCTGCCATGGCTTTTGATTTTTCAAGTGTTACCCCGGGGGGCATCTGTACCTGAAGCCAGAGCGATCCTTCATCAAGAGTTGGAAGGAAATCTTTTCCCACTGTGAACGACAGAACTACTGTTGCTCCAAGGATGACTGCCATAGGTGCAAACACTTTTCGTGGTCTTTCCACGATACTTGATGTAAACCGGCGATAAGATTTTGTAAGCTTTTCGAGCCAGGCGTTATGGTAAACTTTCTGCGGTTTCCGGTATATTATAAAGGCAAGGCCGGGTATAAGCATCAGAGCTACAGCAAGAGCTCCGATTATTGCAAATCCTACTGTATATGCCATTGGAGAGAACATCTTTTTCTCTATTCGTTCAAATGTAAAAAGAGGCAGGTAAGCCATAATTATAATAACCATTGAGAAAAAGATCGGTTTCCCCATCTCAACACATCTCTTAATGACATTTTCAAGATGCAACTCCTCCATTGGATTCTCTTCCCTCTTTCTCAGTATAGTTTCAAGCATTACTATTGATCCTTCGATAATTATCCCGAAATCGATGGCTCCAAGTGAAAGGAGATTAGCCTGTATCCCGGTAAAGTACATGAAAATGAAGGCTATAAGAAGGGAAAGGGGAATTGTTACCGCAATTACGAGTGCACTGCGCCAGCTCCCCAGGAAGATAATAAGCACCCCGATTACAAGTACGACTCCGAAAAGAAGCGTATGAGATACTGTATTCAGGGTTGCATTTACAAGATGTGTCCTGTCGAGGAAAATATGAATCTTTACATCCTCAGGGAGGATCTTTTCATTCAGTTCATCTATCGCTTTATGTACTTCTTCCAGTACCTGTGAAGGATTTTCGTATCGGAGAAGCTGAACGATACCCTGTACGCTTTCACTGTATTCTCTTTCACGGTCAGTAAAACCAAAGATCCCTTTTCTTTCGAAGTTTCCGTATTTAAGAGTACCCAGATCACCAAGGTAGACCGGCATGCCGTCGGAAGTTTTTACTACTATTTTGCCCAGGTCATCAAGGTCTTTGATAAGGCCTACACCTCTTATTATATATGTAAGATCGCCCCGGTCGACCATACTTCCTCCTGCATTTGCATTATTTCTTTCAATGCTCCCGATCACCACGCTTAGGGGGATGTCATATTTCTCGAGCTTTTTCGGGTCAATCTCAATCTGGTATTGTGTGGTAATACCTCCGAAATTCTGAACGTCAGCAACACCTGTTATCTGCTTAAGTCTTGGAATAATGACCCATTTCTGCAGATCAGTCAGTTCGCGGAGACTCTGAGTTTTGCTTTCAATAATATAACGGCATACCTCACCGGTGGGGGAAGTGAGCGGATTTAATTCAGGTACTGCTCCGAAAGGAAGATCCAGTCCGTTAATTCTTTCCTGTACCCTTTGCCTTGCCCAGTAATCATCTGTTCCGTCTCTGAACACCAGAAGTATTGCAGAAATGCTGAATAGGTTTTTGCTTCTCATGGTTACCAGTCCGGGTAATCCGTTAAGCTCCCTCTCAAGAGGTATGGTTATCTGCTGTTCGATTTCTTCTGCTGCCAGACCCGGAACCTGAGTCACAATCTGTACCGTTACATCTGCAATATCAGGATAAGCATCGATTGGCAGCCGGGACCATGAATATACACCTATTGCTGATACAAGAACAAAGCAAGTAGCGATCAGCAGCCTTCTTTGTATGAAAATCCGGAAAAGTCTCTCCATAATGGTTGATGATTTCAGCGCAGGTAAATTGCGCCTTCTGATATAATGTTATCACCCTCATTCAGGCCTGACCGGACAATTACTGTTCTTTCCCCGATAGTTTCCGCATATATACTTTTCTTAAGATAGAGGTCAGGTGCTATTCTCATAAAGATATAACTGCTCTCTTCATCCTGCAGCAGGGCGCTTGATGGTATTACAATTGCGTTATCCAGTTCCCGGTAAAACCTTATTGTTACAAACATCCCGGGTTTGAGGATTCTTTCCTGGTTATCACATTCCAGGTAAACTTCAACTGACCGGGTTTGTTCATCCATAATGTTTCCTATATAGTTTACAATCCCTTTTATCGGCTTATCAGGAAAGCTCTCAGTTATTACTTCAGCCCTGTCCTTTAGATTGATTGTACCCAGGTCCTTTTCTTTCACTCTTGCGATTACCCAAATCTTTTCAAGATCAGCAACTGTAACAATCGGTTCAGCATCTGATTTTATGTACTGTCCTACAATTATATCAGTCTGAACAATTTCTCCCGCGATGGGGGACCTTACTATCAGCGGCTTTGCCATGTCCGCATCCTGAGGATTCAGATTGTATATCTCTAATATTGATTTTGTTTTTTCACATTCCTTTTCAGCCAGTTCAAATTCCATTTTAGCTTCGTCGTAGTCTTTCCTGGAGGTGACTCCCGATTCCAGAAGTTCTTTCTTTCTGAGGAAGTTTTTTTCAGCCAGTTCCATTTGTTGACGTGCCTGTATGCATGTTCTTACTGTTTCCAGATAGTCAGTTGAATTTACCTCGAATAATGGTGTTCCTGCTCTTACTTTTTCTCCCAGTCTGACAAATGATTTCACCACCCTTCCGTCAAAGGGAGTTGTTACATGAGCCAAATGACCTGACAGAGGTTTTACCACACCTGTTGTAACGAACTGAGCATTGTAATCCTGCGATTTTATAGTCAGCAGTTCAAGTTTTTTGCTGACAGGAGAGCCTGAAGGGACAAAAATGGTATCGCCTCTGTATTCAATTTTAAGAGTTACCCGATCGGGATTATTTCCCCTGAAACCTCTTCGATGCCTTCCCTGGTGCTGACGGCCACGTTCAGGTGTTACACTTTCAGGTTCTTTATTTTCTGTATTCTGGCATGATATTAAAAATGCAAGAATGATAATGATAATCGTTTTATACATAGAATGATGAATGCTCTTGAGGGATCAAATAAATTGCATTTTGATTTCAGTCAGGCAAATTGTTATAAGCCTGTTCTGAACTATTTTCAGAGCATTATGGAAGGAGGGCCTCTCAGATGGTACTGAAGTACCCATTTTTCTGAGAGATGAATTTCCTTTGATTTTCTCAGCAGCTCACCGGTTGAGAAAAGAAAAGGGGCTGCAATTAATATTAACAGAGTTGTATTTGTAATGAAATTGTTAAGCATGTGAATCAGTATATAGCTGTAATCCACATGACTATGTATTGGTTTTCCGTCCTGGTCTGCCTTGAATGGATGTGAGTGGACAATAATATTTCCGTCAGAAATATGAGTGTGGTTGAAAAAGAGAGTACTCCCCATAAAAAGGAGAAAAATCACCAGAAGGGAGCATCTGCACGTTATATCAAACCTTTTTTTAATCATCATATTCCATCAGATATTCTGATCAGGGAACAAATATAGATTTAAAATTGACTTTTGTTATTCAAATAACAATAAAAAAGGAGGTATAATCATACCACCTTTTTATCTTTTATTGTTTTTTAACTATTTATTTCTTCAGCACCGTGTTCAGTACTTCCGCTTTTCTCCCTGCGCCTTTTATTTACCTTCTTCTTTCAAGCATAAGTTCAAGGTCTTCCTTCAATGAAGAGAGATCTTCTTCATGTTCAACTTCGTCGGATAATATCTGAAGAATGATGTTATATGTTACAGGATCTCCAACCCTGGTAATATCAAGCAGTTCACTGTATACTTTAATTGCACACTGTTCACCTTTAATATTCTGGTCAAGTATGACTTCTACATAGCCGTCTGCCGGAGCATCATATCCGCAGTTTGTCAGTTTATGCCACTCTTCCGGAGAGAGAACTGGAGTTCCTCCAAGTTGTATTATCCTAGTTGCCAGTAATTCTGCATGGCTGAGTTCTTCTGTTGCATGCAGTGTGAGTTCGGCAATAACTGCATCTTTCATCGGACCTTTGACGACTTTTGCACCTATCCAGTATTGGTAATATGCAAACCACTCGTCAGATAATGCTTTGTTCAATAAGTTGATTAATTCATCAACATCCATTTTAACTATTGATCTTCCTTTTTGTCCCATAATTCTTATTTTAAATTATTACGTTTTGCTTTTTGTCCCCATTTACGGGATATCATTGATTCGTTCTTTATCTTTTGTCTTTTTTATATCTGAAAATTTCCCAACTATCTGCAGTTTAATATCTTTAATTGTGAAATTTCTGATCTTTTTGTCTTTAAGGTAATTTTCAAGCATTTTGTCAAGTTCCGGATCAACAAAATCTTCAATGCGTTCCGAATCGGCACAGTATAAATGATGATGTTTCTCAACAATGGCATCGTACCGCATTATATCTGCATCTGTTTTGACTTTCTTAATAATATCGCACTTAACAAGTGCCTCAAGGGTTTTATAAACCGTTCCGGTTGAGATATTCGGATGGTTCGATTTAACATAATCAGTTACATTCTCTGCTGTAGGGTGGTTGTTAAGATTGATAACCGCATCTAATACAGCTATTCGCTGTGGGGTTACCTTTAACCCGCAACCCTTTAATGCTGCAATGATTCTCTCCTGATTCATCGATAATAATTATTGGATAGGAATAATTCCTAATTAAGAATAAACAAAGTTAAGAATTATATTTGATAAAGTCAAGAAATAACTAAAATATATATTACTATAAGGATAGAAGGGTGTTTCAAAATACTCAGTGGAACTCTGTGCCCTCTCCCGCTAAGGCGGGACAAGTTGTGTAAATTTTTAACTTATTGTTACACAGAGATCCACAGAGAATACACAGAGTCACACAGAGAATGATAAGCGGAACAGATTCAAAAAGTTAATTGAAATAGTGTTTATAAATCTTATTTTTACAAAAATTTAATATATATCAGTATGGCGAAAGAAAGTGTAACAACCAAATGGCTCAGCAATATGGCTTTTGAAACTGAAGTCAGCGGGCACAGAATAGTTATAGATGCAGATCCTGGTGTGGGAGGAGAGAACAGGGGGCCCCGTCCTAAACCTTTTATGCTGGCTGCACTTGGTGGCTGTACTGCGATGGATGTCATCTCGATCCTTGGTAAGATGAGAGTTGAAGTGGATAGTTTTAATGTAATAGTAGAAGGTGACCTTACTGAAGAATATCCTAAACACTTCTACAAAATGCATGTTATTTATGAATTCACAGGGAAAAACCTTCCGCTTGATAAACTGCAGAAAGCAGTTTCTCTTTCCGAAGAAAAGTATTGCGGGGTAAGTGCTGTCTATAAAAAGGCACTGGAATTAACTTCGGAAATAAAAATTATAGAATCATAATCACAGATATGGAGAATATTGACCCTGTAAGCTTATACAGCGATCACGACAAAGAGATACTGAAAATATCAGTTCTGACAGACAATCATCCCGGAGCCCGCACTCCGGCGTATGCCTGATTATGTAATGGACGACAGTGCGATTGCCTTACTGATGCCTGAAGGTTTATTTGTAATTACGGGATGCGGACATTCCGGGGTTGTCAATACACTTGAACAGGCAAAGAAAGTCACAGGCGTAAAAAAACTATACGGTGTTATACTCATTACCGATACACCAGTGTATTCAGCCAGATCTTTCTGGCAGACAATGTGGTTGAGTGTTTCGAGTTCCTGATTAACCGATTCTGTCGAAAAAATTTTAGTTATTATTTTTCTTTCTGCAGCTAATAAATTCTCTTTTATTAATTTTGCAGTATGATTTCAAATATGAAGCCCGAATTCAACAAGCGTATCTTCTGGGATGTCAATTTTGAGCAGATTGATTATGACGCTAAAGCCAACTTTGTTATTGAAAGGGTTTTTGAACGGGGCGATGTTGAAGATATCCGTCAGTGCCGAAGATATTATGGCGATAAAAAAGTGACCAGTGCTTTATTAAATGCCAAGTATCTTCCGCTACATACGATTTATTTTGCCAGTGCAATAATTGATAAGCCACTTAATGAATTCAGATGTTACATACTGAGACAGTTGAATCCAGGACTCTTTCCTTACTAAGAAGGCTGATGAAATTACCAACTCTACAACCATTTTCTTTGGTGGGAGGTACAGCTTTGGCATTACGATACGGGCATCGCAGTTCGGTTGATCTGGATCTGTTTTTTCATGAAAAATTTGATCATCCCGGAATGATTAAAGAGCTTGAGTGTAAATTTCAGGATAGATTTGTATATAAGCAACAACATACTAATTTTGGAATCTTTTGTTTCATTGACGGCATAAAGGTTGACATAGTTCACTTTCCACATCTGCCGATAGCAGAATTTGTTGTTGAAGATAATATCAGAATGTACAACAACGCTGACATATCGGCCATGAAAATTCAGGCCATACTTGGTCGGGCACAGAAGAAAGATTTTTGGGATTTATATGAACTGTTGCAGCATTACCCTTTGCAACAACTGATAGACTGGCATAAACAAAAATATCCCGGACAGATGCTGGCTATAAGTATTCCACATGCTGTAACATACTTTGCCGATGCGGAAGAAAGTGAAACGCCGGTGAGTTATAAAGGGCAAACATGGGAACAGATAAAAAAGAGTATTTCTCGTACGGTAAGTGATTATCTGAGATGAATTTGTTATGAAATACCGGAAGTTGACCGTGAAAGGCTGTCATTCCTTACGATATTGCTGGAAGGACAATCATAATTCAGCAATATCAAATATCTCTTTTCTGTCCCATTCAAGCCAGAACTTAATTGAAGTCTGGCGGATCAGGTTCCAGTAATCTTCATCCTCCAGGCCATAGTTTTTCACACCTTCATCAATAACAGCTTTAAGCTTTTTTAAGTATTCGGGTTTCAGCTTCAGCATAATTGACTTGTCCTGGTAACTGAAAACAGCCTGCGGTTTTAATGCAGGATCATCTGCAAGCCTGATTGTTCCCTGGCCCAGCGTTGCTCCGGTGCTTACCTGGAGGCCATCATTCATACAGCTTAAAGGTTCAACTGAGCCGGCATAAGAGCCGATCTCGACATACCCTTCGTTAGCTTGTACCTGGCCATCAGATATTATGATTGCTTTTACAGTAATGCCAGGATGCGATAGCAGAATGGTTACAGCTCTCAGATCGTATACTGAACAGTCAGTATCTATGATAATTGTGTGTTTGAGCTTAGGATGCAGTGGACTTGCAAAAATATTTGGAGCAACTGTCAGCAGGAGAATGGCAAGAAAATATTTTTTCATTTCATAGTGTATTACACCCCCTCTTTGCGAAGCAGAGAGGGGGATGAGGGGTGAGTTCATGATTGTTATATCTTAAGTTTAATACCGCCAGAGAATGTTATGCCAGGCATAGTGTAGTACTTAAGAGTTTGATACTCTGTATTCATTATATTTTCTGCACTCAGGAAAAACTCGGCAAATTTCAGTGCACGGTATGTGATTTTTGCATTGACCAGTGTATAGGTCTCTTCGCTTATACTTGTTGAAGGATCACTGTCGAGGCCATTTATATACTCCACACTTGCATTGAAAAGAAATTTTCTGAGTCCATAATTTCCACTAAGATACAGATGATGCTTTGGTGTGGCATAAACCGGACTTTTCATTCCTATATAAGCATAAGTAAGGTTAAGATCAATATCTTTGAACATATTTGAATTGGCAGAAAACTCTATCCCTTTATTGGCTACTTCACCGGCATTCTGTAATCCCTGCATGGGTACATTTACAATAAGGTTGTCACCGTTTACAATAAACCCGGTTAGCTCAAGCCTGACTTTTTTATCATAAAACGACTGCATAATGCCTGTTTCATAATTAATTATACTTTCCGGACTCAGGTTAGGATTATGGTTCCACATAAAGAATTCCTGGATTGTCGGACTCCTGAAACCTTTGGCAACCGATGTTTTCAAGGTTGTATTTTCTGTTATGTTAAATGCAAATCCTCCCGACGGAATCCATTCACCTCCGTATACCTCATGCTTCTGATATCTTATGCCGGTATTCAGGGTGAGCTTCTCAAAAAGTCTCTGTTGAATGAAACCATATATCCCGGCGTCATAAAGAGAAGTATCAGTGAATACCATTCCCAGCCCGTTCATTGCCTTTTCATTTTCTGCAAATCCTCCGTAATTCATATAATCAACTCCGGCTGTAAGAGTGTTGCCCGGAAAGAGTTTTATTGCCTCATAAATATTGACGCCATAGTTTGCATCATTTGAATGAAATCCGTCAGATATATAATGTTCGCCGAAATTGTAAAAGAATTTGGCAGTGCCGGAATACGAAGTATAATTATTATCAACCGACAGAGACCAGTATCCCCTGGTAATATCAATTGTATTACCCGGTTTGGCATTCAGGGTATCAGGTCCGGGATCAGTTGCTTTATAACCTGCCAGGCTTATATCTGCACTGGCATTGAAATGTTCACTGATGTCCCATCCCAGCTTTACATATCCGTTTGTTATGCTGAAATCAGAATTAGACCTGTGACCGTCTGTCTGGTCGTGGTTGACAGATGCAAAGAGGCTGATTTTATTCTTCTTATATCCCCCGGAAGCCATGTATTTTTGAGTATTATAAGATCCGTACATGAGATGACCATTTGCATGAAGCCCCTCTGTTGATTGTTTCTTTGTTATAATATTTATTACTCCGCCCATTGCATTGGAGCCATAAAGGATCGATGCGGGGCCTCTTATCACTTCCACCCGTTCGACGTCAGATGCCACATATGCATCGGGGAGGGGATGTCCGAATATACCCATATACTGAGGATGTCCGTCAATAAGCATCAGTACTCTTGTTGTGGGGCTTCCGCCTATCCCTCTTATTGAAATCTGGCCGGCAGCATTTGCAGCTACACCAAATCCCATTACCCCTCGTTCAGTTACAAATAATCCGGGTACACGCCCGTTCAGTATCGGCAGAACATTGCTTTCGCTGCTCGCAGCAATCTGAAGGTTATTTACTACTGAAATGGCCATTGGAATATTTGCCCTGTTTACTTTTGTTGTAGAACCGGTGATTACTACCTCATCGAGGTTTACGGTATCTTTCAGAATTGAGTGTAACACTTCCTGTGGAAATAACCGGGATGAAACCAACAGTAGTGAAATCAGTATTAAAGTTGTTTTTTTCATGGCTGTAAGTAATACGAATTAGAATAAAAGTGTTACTATGATAGTAAAAAAATTAATCAGTTTTACTCATAACAAGTTTTCCGTGTTTGATGCCTTTGATGGTTATCAGTTTATCTGACAGCTCGGTAAGCCGGTTGGCTTCTCCTTTTACCGCTGTGATTTCGAGGCATATGTCGTGGCTCAGATGATAATGTTGAGTTGACAGGATTACATCATGGAAATCGTGCTGAATGTCGTTTGATTTTGAGCTTATGTCTTTTTTATGATGGTCATAGATTAAGATAATAGCTCCGGCAACAACATTATTACATTGCCATTTTTCTTCAACAATATTCTTTTCAATAAGGTGCCGTAAAGCCTGTGAGCGGTTTGCAAAGCTGTTATTCTCTGCAAACCTGTCGAGCTCTTCAAGCAATTCCTTCTCGAGACTAACACTGAAACGGGTGACCGACATAGTAACACGATTTTATGTAAAAGTAATATTTTGATCGGATATTCAAACTATTTTTAAGAATTTCAGAATGAGAGAAACTTATTTCTCTATTACTTTGATTTCTGTTGTAACCTCAATTGCCTTTTTGAACAATGCGTTCTGTTATTTAATATCGATTCCTTTCCGGAGGTCTATGAGTCTAAATCAAACCAGTGTGAAATTGAAGTACTGTTATCAGGGGAACTGAAATGGTTAAACTCATTTGTGTGACGGTCGTAGGTGTAATCTTTCTGCCATTCCTTCACATTCTCAACAGTCTGATTTATTGCGTTGCATATGTATGCCAATTCATCATCAGTCATTGTCGGATGCAGCGATAATCTTATCCATCCCGGCTTCATTGACAGGTCGCCGGCATCAATCATATCGGTGATCTCCTTTGAGAGTTTAACGTCGACATCCAGTAAAAAATGTCCGTAAGTACCTGCACATGAGCATCCACCTCTTAACTGAATGCCAAACCTGTCATTCAGAAGCCGTGTCAGCAGGTTATGATGGACATTATCAATATAGAATGAGAATACACCAAGTCGTTCCTTTATATTTCCAGCAAGAATGTGAAGGCTTTTAGTCTTTGTTAATTCCCTGAAGGTTATTTCTTTGAGCTCTAATTCCCTTTCATGGATCTTGTCGGTATCCATATTTTCTTTAAGGGTTACTGCAAGAGCCGCTTTTATACCCTGCAGGAAACCGGGTGTTCCTCCGTCTTCCTTCACTTCAATATCCGTGATATAACTGTAGCCGCCCCACCTGTTGGTCCACTTGACAGTTCCTCCTCCCGGAGAGTCGGGGATCTCATTATTGTAAAGTTCTTTGGAAAAGATAAGTACTCCTGCACTTCCGGGTCCGCCAAGAAACTTATGAGGTGAGAAAAATATGGCATCAAGTTGTTGCATCTTGTCAGAAGGATGCATGTCGATATCCACATAAGGCGCCGAAGCTGCATAATCAACGAAACAGTACCCGTTATGCTCATGCATGATCTTTGCAAGCTCGTAAAAAGGGGGTATATAGCCTGTGACATTCGAGCAGGCTGAGAATGATCCCAGAAGAAGTGGGCGGTCTTTATATTTTATAATCTCCCTGCGTAATGCATCAGGATCCACAGTCAGGTCATCTGATGGTTCCAGGACAACTACATCTGCAAGAGTCTCAAACCATGAAGTATGGTTTGAATGATGCTCTGTATGTGTCAGAAATACTACGGGACGTTTTTCATTGGGAATGTCGCGGCACTTATCATATTCACCATGGGTAAAAGGGCAATAGTTTACAGCCTGCTCGGGTATTTTCAATCCCAGTATTCTCTGAAGCTTGGCAATTGCTGATGTCATTCCCGTACCGGTGAAAAGTATAACATCATTATCGTTGGCATTTACATGACGCTTAACAATCTTCTGGGCAAGGTGGTAGGCATCTGTCATTGCCTTTCCTGTTGCCGTTGATTCGGAGTGGGTGTTGCCTATCATCGGACCAATCTCTTCCAGCATCCTCTTCTCAATTGGAGAATATAATCTTCCGCTTGCGATCCAGTCGGCATAGATAAGCTTCCTGGTTCCGTAAGGCGTTTCAATTTCTGTATCGATACCAATTATATTTTTGCGGTATTTGCTGAAATAATTTTCCAGTTCAGACATAAAAAGTGCACTATTAATACCTTGCGAAGGTAGGAATTAATAGTGCAAAATAAATGATTTTTGCTGTCAGCTTCGTTCTTTACTGACCGATTCAGCGAGGCCGCGTATGTAGCCAATAGCAAACAGATTGCCAAGTGTGGTATATCCTCCTCTCATCCCTGCTTCCACCTCTGTGGCCATAACCGGAACATGGTCTGGGCGCAGAGGACCTTCGAAGCCAATCTCTACATAAGCTTTCATTGCTTCATACATATCGATCTGACCCTCATCGTGGAAGGTTTCAGTAAATTTAGTGCTTGGGACCTTACCGCTGAGGTCCTGGACATTCCTGAAATGGACGAAGTTGATCTTATCTTTTCCCCACCTTCTTACCAGAGCAGGTATATCAGCTCCCATAAGGGCGAAGTTGGCCTGGCACATTGTAACTCCGTTATATTTGCTTGGATATATAGCCAAGGCACGATCGAAGTTTTCGACGGTATTCATGATTCTATATATGCCCTGTATGCTGTCTACCTGCGGATCATCAGGGTGCAGCGAAAGGTTCATTCCTATTTTCTCAGCCTCGGGAGCAACTATTTTAATAAAATATTCATAGTTTTTCCACAGGGTTTCTTTTGATACTTCGCCATATTTTGTCAGAGGTTTCCCTTTTGAGGCTTCATAATCAAATTCAAGCATCAGGGCACCTCCTCGTCCCGGCCTCTCATGGTTTGTGCGAGCCCAGCTGATGACCGGCATCCAGTTATAGCAAATGATGTCGACATCGCCATATTTCTTCAGGTTTTTCATGAAGGTAATAAAGTTCTCTATCTCTTCATCTCTACCCTCCAGACCCAGTTTGGTCTTTTCTCCCAGTGACGGTGGACCTTCAACAACTGTCCATTTTATACCCAGTTTATCCCATGTCTCTTTCGTAGCAGTTATAACTTTGGGATCCCACGGATTCATATCTGGTATCCGGTTAACCCCTGATACAACATAATTCACATCAAGCTGTTTTGCAAAGGGAACCTTTGGAGATGTCGGTCCCATAAGGAATGAAAATTTCATACCGGCATCTTTCTTCACCTGATTTGGCGCTTTGGTGCTTTTCTTTGACGGAGAGTCAGCCATTGCCGGCACTATTCCTCCGACAGACACAGCAGCTGCCAGCGAAGCACTTTTTTTAAGAAAATCTCTTCTGTTATCTTTCATGATCTATGATATTAAATTACCCCGGATTTAATTACTCACATAAGCTAGTATCTGTCAGGGTCTGATTATTGTGCCGTCATATTTTCTTACAGTCCAGCCTGGTGCCTGGTTGTTGATAGGATATTTGGCAGCCTCTTTTTCATTTATATCAACGCCAAGTCCCGGAACTTCATTTACGTAAGCATAGCCATCTTTAAATGTGGGGCATCCCGGGAAAACCGCCTGTTCTTTCTCTCCGAAATGATAGGCTCCTTCCTGTACCCCGAAGTTCCAGACTGCCAGATCAATATGAAGATTGGCTGCATGTCCTACAGGTGAAACGTCACCAGGGCCGTGCCATGCTGTTCTGACATTGAACCATTCACCAAGCCGGGCAACTTTCATTGCAGGAGTTATTCCGCCGATCTGTGATATATGGATTCTGATGAAATCAAAGTAGTGGTTCACCATAGGCTCCACAAATTCGTTTATGTTGTTGAAGAGTTCACCCATGGCAAAAGGAACTGTTGTGCTTTCGCGGAGCTGTTTCCACCAGTGGGTGTTTTCCGGAGAAAGCGGATCTTCAATGAAGAAGGGTCTGTATTGCTCCAGTTTTTTGCACATATTAATAACGTCCATCGGCTGATTCCGTTCATGTATGTCATGAAGAAGTTCTATCTCTTCTCCGCAGGCTTTGCGAACTGCCTCGAACATTTTTGGTACTCCGGTCAGATAGGCATATTCGTCCATGAAATTGTCTGTTTCGCCGCCAAATCCCGCTGCTTTGAAATCAGGAGTTTTAGGAACTGTTCCAACGCCTCCGTAACCTCCTAATTGTATCCGGATAAATTTGAACCCCTGGTCCTGATATCTCTTTACATTGGCAACCACGTCATCAATTGATCTGCCGCTTGCATGGGCATAAAGTGGCACCGCGAACCTGCATTTCCCTCCGAGGAGCTGATAGACAGGCATCCCGGCACGTTTGCCTTTTATATCCCATAGGGCTTCGTCCAGTCCGCTCAGGGCATTGTTAAGGACAGGCCCGTTTCGCCAGTAGGAACTTACATAAAATGCCTGCCACATATCTTCAATGTTGTCGACATCTCTCCCTACGCAGAATTCATTCATGTATTTTTCAATAGCTGTTACAACCGCAAAAGCCCGTTGTGTGTAGGTAGCGCACCCCAGACCGTACAAGCCTGGTTCGGTGGTCTCAACTTTTACAACTATCAGGTTCGATCCCCCGGGTCTTGTAGCTATAGCTTTGACACTTTTAATCTTTACCGGAGCCATCGCCTTTGCATAAGCGGCTGGTTCATAAGGAGTGGCATTTACTTTATTTCCGGCAAGGCCAAGAAACCCGGCGGCAGAGCCCATGGCAAAAGTCTTCATGAAATTTCGCCTGTCAGTTGAAAACTGTTTTTCGTCCTTGTTCATAATTGCTTTATTTAAGGTTTATCAGAAAAATCATAAGTATAAATTTATTCATTTTTTAGTAGCAAAATCTTCAGTTAACATTTTTTTGCTTGTTCTTTCAAGCAACGAAACTTTTGTCTTCTTCCGACAGATATTGTTTTGCTGCTTTTACATTGAACTCAACATCCGGTCCGGGCTTGTCCCATACTTCCATGAGTCCATTTTTAACTATCGGATCAGGAAGTCCTTTGATAATTTAGTGCCACCACCACTTTTCAGCAGGTGCAGGGAATTCGAAGGCTACGTAGTTCTCCGGCAGGGTAGCTCAAATCTGCACATGAGCATTTAGTGCGATAAGGCCATCAAAAATCCAGTGAGGCAACACTAGTTATATTATATATTCCTCCGATAATGTTATATAACTCTCCGACTTAAAACGTGCAATTGTCTTATAATAAGCTGTTTTAACAGCTTCACAAACTATACAAATGATTTAACAAACTTTAATCAATCAACTTTTCAAAGGTATTTTTAAAAATAAAGATATATTTCTTTGCAATAGAATGCCATTTTGTCAGGAAAAAATGAAATTTGAAAGGAAAATCAATTCAATCAAACCATAAACATAAGGGCGGGACCCCAAATGTTATAAATTTCTCCGAGTTCTGCCGTATGTTATACATCATTGCAACCAGCACGCAGACTGGTGCATTAGGTGTACCATTGCCCTGACAATATAAAGGCCGAAAAATATTTTCATCAATGCGCATGGTGACCTGTTTCCGAAACTGGTTATGCCAAGCCTGCTCATCTTTGTACATTTTTACAATTCAAATGCAATATTAAATATCTGATTATTAATTATTTAAAACATGGACACTTTTCGGAGTGGACTCAACTTTAAATTCTATCTGGTTCGCGAAGTTTGTTATCGTTTTGCTACCTTGTTATGTGCTGATTTGATTGTACTCACCCTTACTTTTTCGGATACGGACAGCCACCACTTTATATTCGGGGCACATGGCCTCCGAATCGTGAATATCGCCGGTTAAATTATTTATCATTATTTCAGGAAAATGAAAGGTGGTACTTAAAATACCTTTTTTTACTTCATCAGTAATTTGGGCTTTTATATTTACTTTTCCTCTGGGAGATTCCACGCAAACAAAATCACCATTATCTATACCTTTTATTTTAGCATCTTCCGGGTTAATCATTAAATAATCTTCTGAAAGAATTTCCTCATTGGCCGTTCTTCGTGTCATTGTACCACAATTATAATGCACCAGGTCCCTGTTTGTAGTTAAAACAAAGGGATAATCTTTGGCGTAGGATTGCAACTCCATCGTTTCTTCCCAGGCATGAAATTCGAAATAACCTTTCCCTCCGGGAAAATCTTTTTTATGAAGAATTTTCGTGTCGATGCCGTCTTTTGTAACCGGCCATTGTAAGCCGTTAATTCCAAGTCTTTCCCATGTAATTCCGGCAAAAAACGGAACAATTTGTGCTATTTCTTTCAATAATTCATCAGGAGTATAATCAGCCTGAGGAAACCCCATTTTATTTATGATATCCACCATGATTTGTCCATCAGGCTTAGAGCCTTCGAAAGGTTCAACAATTTGACGTACCGCTTGTACCCGTCTTTCGCCATTGGTAAATGTTCCGCTTTTTTCAAGGAAAGAGGTTCCAGGCAAAATAACATCAGCATATTTTGCAGTTTCAGTCATAAACAGCTCTTGCACAATAACAAGATCGGTATTTTCAAGTGCTTGAATCACTTTTTGAGTATTCGGATCGGTTTGAACAACATCTTCGCCAATAATCCAAATGGCTTTTAATTTACCGGCCAGAGCAGCATCAAACATTTCAGGAATTTTATAACCTATTTTATTTGGCATATTTACCCCGTAAAACTCACTGTACTTTTTATTTACTTCATCGTCGGTAACATCAAAATAACCTGCGCCCTGATGTGGTTGTACGCCCATATCAGCACTTCCCTGAACATTGTTTTGTCCGCGTAAAGGATTAACTCCAACGCCTCGCCTTCCAATATTTCCGGTGAGTAATGCCAGATCTGCAATTTGTATCACGGTAAATGTACCTTGAGAATGTTCGGTAACTCCCAAGCCATGAAAAGACATGGCATTTGGCGCTATCGCATATGCTATTGCTGCAACTTTAACCTGCTCACGATTAACACCAGTAATGTTTTCTAAAGCTTCGATATCGATAGCTTGTATTTCAGCTTTAAATAATTCAAATCCTTCTGTTCTGTTTTCAATGAAAGAGGTATCAATTAATCCTTCAGAAATAATATAAAACATCATCATATTAAGAAGTGCCACATTGGTTCCTGGCCTTAATGCCAGGTGATGAGTCGCATATTTGGCAAGCTCAGTTCGCCTTGGATCAATAACAATTGATACATTATCCGACTTCATTGCAAACTGTTTTAGCTTTGCTCCTGTAACCGGGTGAGCACTGGTTGGATTAGCGCCAATAACCAGAATACAGTTTGTATCTTTTAAATCATCGATCGAATTCGTTGCCGCTCCTGTTCCAAATACAGTCTGCATTCCCAGTGCTGTAGGAGAATGACATACCCGTGCACAACCATCAATATTATTCGTTCCAATAACTGTTCGAATAAATTTTTGCATCAAATAATTCTCTTCATTGGTACATCTGGATGAAGAAATTCCTGCAATTGAATCAGGTCCAAACTCCTCTTTAAAGGAACTAAGCTTTGAAGAAATAAACGCGTACGCGTCATCCCAACTTACTTTTTCAAAAGCTCCATTACGTTTTATCATCGGTGAGTTTAAGCGATCCTGATGATTGTAAAATTTGAAAGCATACCGTCCTTTTATACAGGCATGCCCTTGATTTACTTCCGCATTATAGGGTGCCTGGATGCTTAAAATCTTACCATTGTAAGAGGCGACTTCCAGGTTGCAACCTACTCCACAATAAGTACAAATTGTTCTTGTCTTTTCGGTTGCCAGATTAGACTTTGATTGAAAAATATCGGATATCGCGGAAGTAGGACAAGCTTGAGCACATGCACCACAACTAACACAATCCGAATCCAGAAAAGATTGATCAATGCCTTTGATAATATGGGAATCAAAGCCTCTTCCGGCCATACTCAAAATAAATTGTCCCTGCACTTCATCGCATGCTCGAACACAACGGTAACAATGAATACATTTCGACAAATCGGAAGTCATGTAAGGATGACTCAAATCTTTATTTCTATGTAGATGAGTTTCCCCATTGGGATATCGGACTTCTCTGATTCCAACTTGGGCAGCTACTGTTTGCAACTCGCAATTTCCATTTACTTCGCAGGTTAAACAATCTAAGGGATGATCGGTAAGAACTAATTCAATGATATTTTTCCGAAGTTTTATTATTGATTCTGAATTGGGGAAAATATATTGCCCCCCGGCAACCGGAGCATGGCAAGATGCCATTGTCTTTACTTTGCCATTTTTTTCCGAAGCTACTTCGACACTGCACACCCTGCAAGAACCAAACGGATCAAGAATAGGAGAATCACATAATGTTGGAACCAGATTTTCACCTTTATATCTTTTTATAAACGAAAGGATGGTTTCTTCTTCTGTTATCTCGAATGGTTCATTATTTATATAGGCTAATTTCATCTTTTTCGGTTTCTAGTTGAAGTATTCTCTCAATTCGGGTTCAAAATATTGCAGGGCATTTCTAACAGGTAATGGAATTCCTCCACCATGCGCACAAAGGGAACCTTGTTCCAAGGTATTAAGTAAATCATCAAACAATAGCCTGTCTATTTTATAATCTGAACGGATTGCCTTTACCGAAAGCTCATGTGCTCTTTTGGTGCCCAGCCTGCATGGAAAACACTTTCCACAACTTTCGTAGGATGCAAAATCGAATAAGTGCTCAATGAAATTCATAATAGGGAAATCTTCAGGAATACAAACGATGGAAGCATGACCCAATAAAAATCCTGCATTCGAGAATGATTCAAAATCAATAGCAAGTGTATCAATTTCTGAAACAGGAACTAAGCCGCCTAATGGGCCCCCTATTTGAAGCGCTTTTACTTTAGACTTAAATCCGCCGCCCAAAACGTTTACCACCACAGATAATGGAGTCCCCATTTCTACCTCATAAATTCCCGGACGATTAAAAAAGCTATCCAGACTAACGAGTTTTGTTCCTGAAGATCGTTCTGTTCCAATACTTTTCCAGTTTTCACCACCATTTTCTATGATAAAATGTAAGGCTGCCAGGGTTTCCACATTACTCACCGTTGTTGGCTTGTTGAATAATCCCTGGTGAGCAGGAAATGGTGGCCTGATCCGAACTTCCGGACGCTGTCCTTCGATCGAATTAATTAAAGCAGTTTCTTCACCGCAGATGTAAGATCCCTGCGCGCGTATTATTTTGAAATCAAAATTTAATCCACTATTCTCTATATTTTCCCCAATTAGCCCTTCGGAACGAAGACTATCAATCGCCTCCTGAACAAGGATCGCCGCTTCAGGGTATTCGGCCCTTATATACAGAATACCATGACTTGCATGTGTTACATAAGCAGAAATCAACATCCCGAATAAGACAGAATGAGGTCTTTTTTCCAATAAATAGCGATCCGAATAGGCTCCCGGATCACCTTCATCGGCATTGCAGATAATAAATTTCGTATCGTTTTCCGCTTTTCGGCAAAACTCCAATTTTAATCCCATAGGGAAACCAGCCCCACCGCGCCCTCTGATATTCGAAATTTTTATTTCTTCAAGCACAGTCGCTGAATCCATTTTTAATGCTTTTATGAAAGGAGCATAATATTCTCTTATGTTGGTAAATGCTTCGGTTAATATTTCTCTGCCGTGTACTATTACATGGTAGCTATCCAGGCTTAAATCATTTTCCGGATCAATAGTATTCGGGATAATATCCGCCAATTGATGGATGGAATTCCCTGAATAATTTTTTCCGTTATACTGAAACGCACTGTTTTCATGGCATCTTCCGAGGCAGGTCATGTGACCAATTTCATCCTCATTAAAATGTTCTCCTAGTTCGGCCTCAACTTTCTGTTGGGTCCCTGCACATTTACAGGCTGTTCCATTACAAATATATACCTTCTTCCCTTTATTATCGGGTTTCAGGAAATCATAAAAGGTAGCTGTTCCGTATGTGTTGGCTCTACCAATTAAAAACTCATCAGCTAAGTCTTTTAATTCCTCCACACCAGGAGTTCCTGTGGGTTGAGACAGTTTCCCCATTTTATCAAACAGGCTATTCTCTAGCCCTTTCCTTCCTGATAATTCACTTAGATTAATGGACATAGATTGGCTTAGCTTGCTTTGAAAAGTTGTTTATTGATATTAACACGCTGCGGATTTGAATAGCAGGTTGCTCTGTTATCGCGGCAAAAGGCGAACAAGGTAATTCCCAATTCTTTGGCATAATCAACCGCCAATGAGCTCGGCGCCGATACGGCTGCCAGAAATGGAATGCCAGCACTGAAACATTTGATGACTATTTCGTATGAAACGCGTCCGCTAACAGTCAGGCATGATGCCTGACAAATTTTTTCGGATAGAATAAGCTCACCAATAACTTTGTCAACTGCATTATGCCTGCCAATATCTTCCATTAAGCTGAGTAATTCGCCATGAATTGTAAAAGCCGCAGCAGCATGTGTTCCTCCCGATTGACGAAATGAATGCTGTAATGAATTCATTTTATGAAATGTTTCCTGAAGGACATATAAATCCAATTTTTGATCCTCATTAATTTTCCCCTCAAAAGACTGGTCTCCCAGTTCAGTTCGTCCGCAAATTCCACAGGATGATACCGACAATAAACTTCGGCTGTTTTTATACCCGTCGCCTAGTTTTGCTTCCGGAACAGATAAATTTGCAACAGTTACAATTGTGTTCTCGCTTTCCTTATTCAGCAATATTTCAGGCATGTAATTCATATCTATTAAAACTCCTTCTGAATAAAGTAGTCCGCGCACCAGGCGATCATCATTCCCGGGTGTTCGCATGATCATTGTAAAGGGTTTATTGTTGATGTTTATTTGCAGAGGCTCTTCAACGGAAAGCAAATCAAACGTGATGTTTGCCTCATCCAGATCGAATTTTTGACCTTCATAATTTCTTGTTGCCATAACTTATCTTTCTATTTTAGCAAAATGAATAACCAAACATACGTTTTTTTATGGTCTTGAAATGAATACTTTCATCTGATACTGCTGAGTTTTTCATTCCGGAGAACTGAAATCAGACAAACTGTTTATTTCGTTTTCAGCACCTAAAACAAATCCTGGATAAACTGTGTCTTTTTGAATTATTAATGGTTCGCAAATAGTCTTGATTGCATCTATCACATCCTTCATGACTCTTTCAGTCATAACTGCTTGCCATTGATTCAGTGAAAAAGAGATCAGGTCTTTGAACCAGTTTTTCAAAATCCACCATTTCAATAAGCAAACTTCTCACTCAGATCATTTGATTAGTTGATTGCGCAAAAAAAGACTGGTTTCCTCTTACCTGTGAAAGAATAAAACTTAACCAAAATAGAAAATGAGATAGTCTATTAAACATCATTTGATTAACTTATTAGAATTGCTGATGCATTTATTATTTAATTTTCTACCCCTAATTCGCATTACTAACCAATTTTTCTAAAATAATATTCTAGAAAAGACCTGTTATTTTACCATTTCCGTCAACATCTATCTTTTCAGCGGAAGGGTGTGTTGGAAGACCTGGCATACGCATTATGGTTCCTGCAATTGGCACAATAAATCCTGCACCTGAAGAGAGTTCAATTTCTCTGATCTTAAAAGTAAATCCCCTGGGGCAACCTTTTTTATGTTCATTATCAGATAGAGATTTTTGGGTTTTTGCTATGCATACGGCCAAATTTCCCAGTGATAGTTCTTCTATCTTTTTAAGTTGCTGTTTTGCAAGTACTGAGTATTCCACATGATCTGCACCGTACATTTTCGTGGCTATAGTCTCAATTTTCTTTTCAAATGACCAATCCATATCGTAAAGAGGTTTTAGGCAATTCGGGCAATTTTTTACTGCACTAACTACAATATTAGCAAGTTCGATAGCTCCATTTCCGCCCTGATACCAGGAATCATTAAGAGCAACAGGAACTTTTTGCGATTTACAATGTTCCTTAAGTAGTTTAATTTCTGCTTCAGTATCTGTACTGAATTTGTTTATTGAAATCACAGGATTGAAACCATAACATCTCATGTTTTCAATATGCTTATCCAGGTTTTCAAATCCATTTTTAAGCGCAATCAAATCTTCAATATGCATTTCGGAAAGTTTGAGGCCTCCATGATATTTTAGTGCACGTATTGTTGCAACTATTACAACTGCATCTGTATTAAGATTACCAAACCGGGATTTGATATTGAAAAATTTTTCAGCTCCCAGTTCACTTGCAAAACCAGCTTCAGTAACAACGTAGTCACTAAAAGTTAGTCCCATTTTTGTTGCAATGACAGAATTGGTTCCCTGGGCTATATTGGCAAAAGGACCTCCATGGATTATGGCCGGAGTGCCTTCAAGAGTCTGTACCAGGTTAGGTTTAATTGCATCTGCGAGCAGAGCTGTCATTGCTCCCTCTGCTTTTAAATCCCTGGCAAAAACAGGTTTTCCCATGTACGTATAACCAACAAAGATATTTCCAAGCCTTTTCTTTAAATCGTTCAAATCCTTAGCTATACAAAGGGTTGCCATTACTTCAGAGGCCGCCGTAATATTGAAGCCTGACTCACGGGGCACTCCCTGACTGGTACCACCAAGCCCTATATTAATATTACGAAGTGATCTGTCGTTCATATCCATAACTCTTTTCCAAACTATAGTACGGGAATCAATACCCAGATTACCCTCATTAAGTTGAATATTGTTATCAATGAGAGCCGCCAACAAATTATTAGCCTTTTCGACTGCAGACATATCTCCGGTAAAATGAAGATTAATATCCTCCATCGGTATTACCTGTGAATATCCACCGCCTGCTGCTCCTCCCTTTATGCCAAAGACTGGACCGAGAGAAGGTTCACGAAGGACCACGGTTGTTTTTTTCCCAATTTTATTAAGAGCTTGTGCCAGCCCAATTGATGTAGTAGTTTTTCCTTCACCTGCAGGAGTTGGTGTTATTGCTGTGACAAGTATTAACCTTGCATTTTTTACACGTTCTTCATCAATCAGTGATAAGGGTATTTTTGCTTTATATTTACCATATAATTCCAACTCGTCAGGGTTAATACCAAGCTTTTCAGCAATTTCTTGTATAGGTCTTATCTTTGCAGTTTGTGCAATTTCAATATCTGTCTTCATTCGATTGATTTTATTTAATAAATAATGCTTTTTACAAACAAATTCTGAGTAATGAAATTAATCTCATGTCTGATGGAGGCCGGACTCATTTACAATCCTTTTAACTACTGATTCCCAGCCCAGGGTCATGATATGGATTCCATTAACGCCCTGCTTCTTTTTGATCGATTCAATAAGCTCCAGGGTGATCTGAACACCCTCCTCCGGGGCCCCTTCACCTGCTTTTTGCATACGGTTAAGAATGCTTTCCGGGAGTCTCACTCCCGGAACCCTCCTGTGAAGATATTCGGCAACTTTGTATCCTTTGAGGGGAGCTATCCCTATCATGATATATACCTTATCGAGGATATTTCGTTTATACAGCTGTTCGAGCCATGGATCGAGCCTGTCAGGTTCAAATATCAGATTGGTCTGGAAGAACTGAGCCCCGGCATTCACCTTCTTGGTATCCTTTATAGCCTGAAGTTCAGGATCTGATGCAAAAGGCGAAGTTGCAGCTCCAAGGAAGAGCTTCGGCGACTCCTTCATCCTTCTTCCGTCGAGATAGATTCCTTCATCTCTCATCCTCCTCAGGATCCATAGCATCTGAACTGAATCAATATCCGGAAAGTTCATCGAACTTACAGGCGTTGGTCCGATTATGGGGCTGTCACCCGAGATACACAACACATTATAGATCCCCATGCCATTCAAACCGACAATATCACCCTGTAAGCCACTCCTGGTGGTATCCCTGGCAGTGATCTGAAGAACAGGTTCAGCTCCCAGTTTTATTGCAATACAACTGCAGGCGATGCTTGACATTTTAGGTCGCGCTGAAGACGAATCGGTAAAATTGATTGCTGTAACATAAGGCATTACGGACTCAATATCACGTGTGAGCTTGCCTGTCGATGCCCCCAGAGGAGGAGTAACCTCTGTGGCAATTACAAACTTACCCTCCTTCAGCTCTCTGGCGAGCCTCGATGCGGGCTCTGCATCCAAAGGAGGATGATATTCCGAATCACCCTTCCACCAGTCTGGTTGTCTTATGGTCCTGAATACACTATCCCAAACCTCCGATTTTTTCTTCTTGTCAACCGTGAAGAGGCTGTTTACAAATTTCTCTGTGCCAACTTTTTTAACCTGCCGCGCAACTTCACCCCAGGTTTCGGTCCCTGCCTTGTCCCAGTCGAGGGGAGGGAGTACTTCAAGAAGCATCTCCTGCCTGCCGGTCTTCAAAGCACGCTTATATATTGCATACCAGACGCATTTCCTTGTTTCATCGATATAGCAATTATTTTCAGGAGTAACTCCTCCGCATGGCCCGTTCCTCATTCCCTTGGGACACTCCATGGGACAGATGAATGCTGTCTCCTGCAAGAGGCAGTTGCCGCACATCCTGCAACCAAACAGCGGGCCTTTTACCAGGAGCTCTGTTTTAGCTAAAACTCTTCTGCTTAACTTTTCCCGTTTAAAAGGATAAAATGCCGGCTGCCATCTTCGTGCAGGTTTAATTCCAGACATATTTAAAATGAAGAATTTATAAAAAATGAATAATAGTGACTCTACTGAGCGATTTCCACATATCGGATGGCATAATCGTCCCTCCCGAGTATAAGGTCAGCAGCTCTGACTGTTACAGCTATCTTTTCCGGATTTGCTATCGGGCATGTAAGACCGTTAAGGATTGAAAGGGTCATATGCACGGCATTCAGCACCTCTCTTTCAGGCAAACCAAATGAGATATTACTTGCACCTTGCGTAATATTGAGACCAAGCTTCCGGTGGACAAGTTTAATAGTCTCAAGGGTTACAAGACATGCACGCGGATCAGCACTTACAGCCATTGCAAGCGGATCGACAATTACATCTTCTTCTCTGATACCTGCCTTTACAGCCCTCTCAAGAATCTTCGCTGCAACTTTTAGCCTCTTCTCAGGATCACTGGTAATACCTTCGTCATCCATTGCAAGTGCTATAATTGCAGCACCATACTCTTTTGCAATAGGGATAAGCGCACTCATTGACTTCTCCTCCCCGTTTACCGAATTTATAAGGCATTTGCCACCTGCTACCTTTAGAGCCGCCTCAATTGCCCCTGGATTAGGAGAATCGAGACAGAGAGGAATGTCAAACCTGGCTTTTATTGCAAGAACTGTTTCTGGAAGAAGTTTCACATCATCAACGCCGGGAAATCCCACATTCACATCAAGCACTTCAGCGAATGCTTTGATCTGACTCTCTGCCAGTTCAAGAACATAATCAAAATTCCCTTCCTGCAAAGTCGTTACCAGCTTCTTTCTACGTGTGGGATTAATACACTCACCGATAATGACAACATGTCCGCCGGTATCAATAACAACCTCACGGGATGTCCCACGCAGTATAGTCTTCATAGCTTTGTTTAATTAGAACCTAAGATACGAGAGCCTTGAGATAGTTAACAGCTCCCTGTGGATCGGGTGAATAAAAATCAGCCCCGATCTTCTCACAATATTCCTTAGTTACAGGTGCTCCGCCAACAAGTATTTTCGACTCCCTGTGCTTATCCCTGATTGCGGTTACAGTCTGCTTCATATTCTCCATTGTGGTTGTAAGAAGGGCTGACAAGGCAACAACTGCTCCGGGATTTTCCTCAAGTACCTTCAGAAATTTTTCTGTTTCCACATCAACGCCCAGATCTATAACTTCCCATCCTCCTCCTTCAACCATCATTGCCACCAGGTTTTTTCCGATATCATGCAAATCACCTGACACTGTGCCTATTATAAATTTACCTTTCCTTTTTGTATGACCAGATTGAAAAAAAGGCTTAAGATGCATCATAGCGGCATTCATAGCTTTTGCTGCCATAAGCATCTGAGGTACATATATCTCTTTTCTGGTGAATTTATCCCCGACTTTTGACATTGCGGGGACGAGAGCATTTTCAAGAATCTCATCAGGTCTTATGCCTTTCTCCAGAGCTTTTTTAGCCAGCTCATCTGCTCCATCATGATTCATTAACTGTGGAGGGTATGGGGATTTCTTATCCACTTTGCCAAATTCCACAGCTTCAATCAGTTTTTCTAGCAATCCGTTCATAAGTCATTGACTTTATTTAGTACATAATAAATAACTGCTGTAAAATTAAAGTCTGCTTTACATGAAATCTACATCAATTATTACTACATTTGATGCTATATTAACATAATATTCAGTTTTAGTACAAATATTACCTTCATGACAGCTTTATTTGAAAAAATAATTAAAAAAAAAGATGAATCGTTTTATATAGGTATTTTCCAGGATAATCTTGAGAAAAACACCTGGCATTATCACAATAATTTTGAAATAAGCTTCATAACTGAGGGTTCGGGAAAACGGATTGTGGGAGATTCTATCGAAGAATTTCAACCTGGCGACCTGGCATTTATCGGTCCTAATCTCCCGCATGTCTGGATAGCCGAAAAGGAAAGCCAGATGCCATCCAAACGTACTCTTGAGATGGTTTTCCTTCAGTTTAATTTGAATGTTTTATCCGATCAGTTATTAAGTCTTCCTGAATTCAGCAATGTGAAAAGAGCTTTGGATTTGTCAGAAAGGGGAATCCAGATTATTGGGGATACACTCAACGAAGTGAGTGAAATCATGCTCCAGTTACCGTACTTGAAAAGCTTTGAGCGGATGCTTCATTTTTATTCGCTGATGAATACAATAGGCAGAAGTGATACAAATATACCTTTGGCCAGCAAGAAATATCTTAAAAAGAGATTCACGACCACTAATAAAAGAATTGCAACTATACACGAATATTTAATGAACAATTACCGTGAAGAAGTGGATTTGAAGAGGCTGGCAGCACTTATTAACATGGCCGAAGGATCATTATGTCGGTTTTTTAAAATGAACATGGGGATAACTGTATTCGAATACCTGAATAGGATAAAAACAGAATTTGCCTGCAAACTTTTAATGGATCCGGACCTTAGTATACTACAGGTATGCATGGATAGTGGATTTAATAACCTGAGCCACTTCAACAAACAATTCAGGAAATCAAACAGAATAACTCCTTCTGAATACCGGAAACAGTTTAGAGGGTTGAGACATTAAAAGAACATGATGGTTGTTTTTTATATTTGACACTCATCGGAATTACATTTATTTTCAAATTTCTTTATGCAATCCCATTGTTACAAACTGAGGCTCTGCTATTTCCTTTAAATTTAAAGATAAAAACCTTGAATACCTTTAATTTCAATACTTTGGGAACTCCCAGCCATTATGATACTCAGGTATATTCAATTTTTTTTTGCAGTGCGGTGTGAAATGGCTGTGTTGGATCATTCCATTTATTCTCTCTCCTGTTCGGAATACAATATTCCCCATGTGCGCGATAAGATGATTGAGATTTATCAAATACAAAGGTCGATAGAGGTGTTTTATAAAAACAGACCTGATGAATTATAAGAAAAAAACAGTTTGGAGCAGATTCGTATCATTATAATTATTCACGATTCCTGATTGGGGTGTTCTTTTAAACTCAATTAATAGGCAGTATGTAATGCAATCCGCTTTCCTGTAACGCAACCCTTATATAAATATATCAAAATGTTTATTGATATTTCAATTTATAAAGCTCAGGTTTGCACTATCAAATATACTTATACTTTCCTTAAGTTCGCATTCTGGTCACTCTCATTATTATATTCAACAGGGTCAATATCAGGGGCAGGTTCCGGCGATCTATTCAGGTCTGATGAAATAATTCATTTGGAATTGAGATCTGATTTCACGGCGATACAAATCGATCGGACAGGCAACCCACAATATAATGATGGTGAATTGATATATTATGTCCCGGGTGGTGAGACACTGAGATTTACCGTACGGATAATTGCCAGGGGAAACTTTCGTCGCATGCCGGAAAACTGCAGTTTTCCACCCTTGTTTATCAACTTTAAGAAGAAAGAGGTTAATAATACCATATTTGACGGACAGGACAAGTTGAAGCTGGTTATGCCCTGTCAGGATGAAGCGGATGTAATTGAGGAATATACTGTCTGTAAAATGTATAACAGGGTAACTGATCTTAGTTTTAGAGTACGACTTGCCAAGATCCTTTATTATGACACCAGTATTGGGAAAAAATTATTTGAAAGTTACAGCTATTTCATTGAAGATAAGGATCATGTTGCTGAAATGAATAATTGTTATGAATATATTAAATTTATGACTCCGTTTGACCTGGACAAAGAAAATTACATGAAATTGTCATTTTTCCAGTACATAATAGGCAACGAAGACTCGTTTGTAGTGTCGAGAAAAAACATTGTTGCACTTCAACCTGACGATTCCTCACTTTCCCCATATGCTATTCCTTTTGATTTCGACTTTTCAGGCTTTGTCAATGCTGATTATTCCAAACCCAAAGATATCCCTGAAGAATTAATGCGCAACAGAAGATCATATAAGGGAATATGTTATACAAATGATGAACTTGAAGAAGTATTTGACTTTTTTCGGAAATTAAGACCTGAGCTGAAATCGGTCATAATCAATCAGAAACCTCTTTCCCGAAAAGAAAGGAAGTATATTCTGACTTATATCAGGTATTTCTACAACATAATAGGGAATAAAAGCCTGATAAAGAAGGAATTTATCGATATATGTGAAAAGAAAAGGGATTACAATATAATTGACGAATAGAAAATGTCCGTTATTTGCAAACACTTTTCCGGGGAATAGTATAATCAGCAACAGAAAAAGTTGATGATCAGAATGAACATATCAGTTATTTTGATTTTCTGAGCATCAATTTTGATATTGGAGCTTAAGAAGGAGTATACCTTTATAAAATAAAAGGTGAGAGCCATTTTTTACTGATCCTTGAATCTTAATTGCCTGAGATAATGTAACTATCTTGTTGATTTGTCTGCTGAGAGCAGTTTCCCTTTGACAGTTTTACACTTTCCCCCCTCGGCCTACAATTTTATGAAAAATTAAACTCCGGCCTTTGCTGTCACAATATAATCATCTGGTTTAATTTTAAAATCATTGAATTTTTCGCTTTTGTGATCCGGAAAGAATGATCTATTAACGTTTGTGACCATTTAATTTAAATTTTAACAACTATGATAATTTTGAGAGTTGCTCAGGTCTTTTCAGGTCTGCTTTGTCCACATCTTATATTGTGGAATCTTCATTAACTCTCCCCCTTTTAAAGCGGATAAATGAGCTACAGTCCCGGCAACTGTCATATTCAAAGACATTGCAATATCAACAAGCGGTTCCCGGTCCTGCAGAATAGCGGTAATAAACTCATTCATCAAACGGCCGTGAGAACGTCCATGACCTCCTGCGTTCACTCCTGGAGGAAGTGGAGGCCTTGTAATATCAGGCAGGTTTTTCTCATGACCAGTATATTTCCCTTTATCACCTCCGTACCAGGATCCTCTTTGTCCTCTTACCCTGCCGGCTTCTCCTCCATTACCAGGGGTATCCCAGCTAACACCCATTCTTGCCATTCCTCCTTCATTAGTACGGAAAAGAGCTATTTCACTGCAAAATGGATTTTTGTACTGGTTGTTTACCGAGTATAATTCAGCGAGGCTTGGTATACCCATGCATGATACTTCTGTGAAACTTCCTCCTGTTACACCTATATAATATGCATTTGAATGAGTAGGATACCATTGAGGAGGAAGACCATGACGCCAGTTATTAAAGGAAGGTGTACCTTCTGATTTAAAACCTTCAGGTGTTGATGGCCCTCCAAAATACTCGCCTTCGGCATACATTATCTTTCCGAATCCTCCTGCTTTATAGATCTCCCGCATAGCGTGGTTATCAGCATGATAGCATGAAGTTTCAAACATCATATATTTGAGGCCGCTTGACTTAACAGCCTCAAAAAGTTTATCGGCATCTTCCAGCGAACCAAAGATTGCAGGAACAGCAGTTGCAACATGCTTGCCATATTTCATCACTTCCAGCGCATGCCTCGCATGACTCGGGGCATCCGTAGCCAGGAATACAGCTTCAATATTATCATCCTTGACCAATTCTTCAAGTGACGGATATGTTTTATTGCACCGGGTCTCTTTTGCCAGTTGTGCACAGCGGTCCGGAAAAAGATCGCTGACTGCAACAACTTCAACATTCGGATGAGTCTGAAACTCAAAAAGCGCTCCAAATCTGCAGGCGCCATAGCCAACAATGCCAACTCTTATTTTTCGAGCTGAAACCGGTTCCCATCCAACATAATCATTGGGATCATAAGGTGCCATTTCAAAGCCAAGAACATCAGGGAGTATAGGCTGTTTCATTTTTGGCTTACATCCTGCGTTAAATGCAAGGGCTCCTGCTCCGAGACCAGCCAGCTTGATGAAATCCCGGCGGCTGGACAGCTGAGTTGAATTTTTTTTATTCATGTAATTTATTTTAAAGTTTAAAAAGACCGGATGGCACGCACCCTGAATGTATTATCTTCTGTAAAGATCATCTGGCCTCCGCTGGCAAAACCCTGTGCAAAGGCGAAACCACGTCTGGACTCAGTTGAACTCCAGTAGAATGCATTTGTATCAAATGCATTTCCCCCATTGGCCAATGCAGTAGCATCAATAACTTCTTTGTTTTGAAACATCAGATCAAGTTCTGTCTTACCGGGCAGATACCAATCATCATAGGTTTTACCGTTTTCAGTAATCTGAAGTTCATTGCAGATCAGTGCTGCATAAGCTGTTTTTTTCTTTTGAATTGCAATAATACTGGCAGTATTTTTCTTTCCGGCAAGCATTCCATCTTCCCTGGCATTTGTTTCTAAATAAGTTCCTGCATACCAGCTGATCCCTTCACTTTGGTCGGTTTTCGCACAAACCAGCCCATGCTGTCCGGTATCATCAACCCAAAAGACGATACCACCGTTAGCAAAATCACCAATTTTGAGGGTTGCTGCACCTTCGTTTTTCTCGCTAATAATCATAGAATTTGCTATGGGAAACAGAAAGCCGGCAATAAGTATTACAGTTAATTTATTCATAGTCCTATACTTTAAGATTCAATTGCATCCTATATCACCTGAAGGCCGGTTTTGCAGTTTTATTGTTAATTAGCCCTGCCATATCCTGGCAGGGCTAATTGATTAGTGTAACCTCGTTAATCATGTCCACATTTTATATTGAGGAATTTTCAGCAATTCACCATTTTTCAGAGCAGACTGATGTGCTACGATTCCGGCAACGGTCATATTCAAAGCCATTGCAATGTCGACAAGAGGGTTCCGGTCCTGGAGTATCGCTGTCACGAATTCATTCATTAGGCGCCCATGTGAACGGCCATGGCCACCGGCATTGACTTCGGGGGGCAATGGTGGGCGCGTCAGAACTGGAAGATTTTTTTCATGGCCGGTATATTTTCCATTGGCTCCCCCATAATAAGAACCTCTCTGGCCTCTTATACGACCAGCTTCTCCTCCGTTTCCGGGTGAATCATGACTAACACCCATCCGGGCCATACCTCCTTCATTAGTACGCATCAGAGCTATTTCCGAGCAGAATGGGTTTTTGTACTGGTTTTCGATGTTATACCTTTTCACCAGGCTTGGGATTCCCATGCATGAAACCTCGGTGAAGCTTCCTCCCGTAACACCAATATAATAAGCGTTACTGTGAGTAGGGTACCACTGCGGCGGGCTGCCGATACGCCAGCCTTTATAGGATTTAGTCCCCTCGGGAGCATTAAATGCTTCCGGCGACATCGGACCTCCAAAATATTCACCTTCGGCATAAATGATTTTACCAAAACCGCCAGTATTATAGATCTCTCTCATCGCATGGTTATCTGCATGATAACATGAAGTCTCAAACATCATATACTTTAGGCCGCTTAGTTTTACAGCTTCAAAAAGCTTGTCAGCATCTTCAAGTGATCCGTAAACTGCCGGGACAGCTGAGGCAACGTGCTTACCATGTTTTAGCGATTCAATTGCATGCCTTGCATGGCCCGGGGCATCAGTTGCTAAAAATACAGCCTCGATTGCAGGATCTTTGACCATCTCCTCAAGTGATGGATAAGTTTTATTGCAACGGGTTTCCTTTGCCAGCTGGGCGCAACGATCCGGAAACAGATCGCTGACAGCCACAACTTCAACATTAGGATGAGACTGGAATTCAAAAAGCGCTCCGAACCTGCAGGTGCCATAACCTGCTATGCCTACCTTAATTTTGCGGTCCGATACAGATTCCCATCCAACATAATCATTGGGATCATATGGTGCCATCTCGAAACCAAGAATTTCAGGCAATATAGGCTGTTGAACCTTTTTTTTGCATCCACCCTGGTGCAGTCCTAAAACTCCCGCTCCAATTCCCATACCGGTAAGTTTGACAAACTTGCGTCTGTCAAACAATTTATTTTCTGATGAAATATTCATGTTTTGAAATTTAATTAAATGAACCAGCCTTATATCAATAACCAGGATTCTGCGTTAACACTGACACACCATCTTTAACACTCAGATCGATCTGATTTTGTGGAATGGGCAAAATTTCATGTTGCCCTTTGACAAAAAGGCCGTTCTTATAATTATTGACTGGATTGGAAATTCTATTCCCTTCACGCTGCATAAATGAGTTTAACCAGTTGTCCAGGTTAAAGTTATCATCGATAGCATCATATCGTACCAGGTCAAAAAATCTATGGTGTTCAATAGCTAATTCCAATCTTCTCTCAAAGAAGATAGCTTTTCGAGCATAGGCTTTCCCGTTAGCAGCAAATTGACCTGTATAGATACCTATTTTATAATTTGCTGCAGGGATGTTTGTAAAGCCTGACAAAGGCTTTACAGGATCAATATATGTGTGAACAAATCCTTCAGGATTAGCTGCACGAGCCCTCACCATATTAACATAATCTTCAGCTTTCTGCAGGCTGCCAACCTCTGTTTCGCATTCAGCAGCGCACAAAAGGACTTCAGCAAAACGAATTATATTGTATGGATTGTTTGTGGCACCGTAACGTCCTTTGTCTGTTGCTGCGCTCGCTTGCTCAGCTGTATTTTTAATAGCGACGTATGGCCCACCATTTCTTTGATTCCTTACCCATGCGCTTCCAGGATGAACTCCCCAGTCACGATAAGGAATTCCTCTCCTCCCGACACACCAGTCCAACCTTGGATCAAGTGTACCTGTGTAAGGTGTAAAGGCTTGACTGGATGTCAGTCCATTGTCAGTAGGAATCGGTGTATTCTGGTAAGTATCGAGCAGAGGTAAGCCGGAGACAGGATCAGTCTGGAAAGCATCAACCAGGTCGAATGTTGGCTGCATCCAGCCAGCACCTCCGGCATTTGCTGGTGCATTGTACGTGCCACCATATTTATCCGTTGGATTACCGCGGTTATCTATCGCCTGTCCATCATAAACAGAATTCTGCATTACATATACTCCTTCACTGCCATTGGCAGTTCTGCGTATAAAATTATTATTATACAGTGCCAATAGTGCATATTTCTTACCATTGGATGTTTTTCCGTTTGTTATGATGTCGTCAAGAAGAGCCTTAGCCTCAACATATTTATGATGATGTATATAGGCTTTAGCTAATAAGGATTTAGCAGCCCATTTATTAGCCCTTCCAACCTCACTTTTCAACTCTGTAAGATTATCAGCAGCAAACTTTAAGTCAGCCTCTATTTTTGGTAAAATGTCCACATTATTGGGAACAAAGTAATTTTTCCCTGAATAGGTTATCGATTCATCTATCCAGGGGACATTCTTAAAGTAAGTTACTGCCCGAAAATAAAAAAGCCCACGAATAAATTTTGCTTCAGCTTCTATTTGCAATAATCTCTCAGGAGTTGAATTTGTAACCTTGGGAATCATTCTTAATATATCATTTGCACGTCCGATAGCGGCAAACTGAAATATCCACTTGTTGTGAATATACGGATCAGTTCCATTCCATACAAAAGCATCGTATGTGCTTACTCCGGTTTCTGTGCCAATTCGGTTTTCATCACAACCAAAAACATAAGCATCTGATGATTGTGCCCCACCACCAGCTGCACCGCTATTCTGCATGCAGTTGTAGGCACCAATTAGCAATTTATTTACCCCTTCTTCATTAGCTAAGACAGATTCACTTAATGATCCTTGAGGTTCAATTTCAAGAAAACTCTTGTCACAGGATATCATCATTAAGATTATCAGACAAACTGCTCCTGTCATCTTATAATTAATTTTCATGATATATTGTTTTTAGTTTATTATTATTTCTAAAATGTCACTGTAAGTCCGAAAGTAATACTAGGTTCACTATTGGGATAACTTCCACCATCTATTCCAAATGCTGCTGCAGATCCTCCTACTTCCGGATCTATCCCGACGTATTCGGTGATAGTGAACAGGTTAGCTGCCTGCAGATATAGCCTTGAACTTGATATATTGATTTTACTCAGCAAATCAGGACTAAGTGTATAACCAAATACCAGAGACCTGAGTTTTAAAAACGACCCATCCTGAATATAATATGAATTATTCTGACCAGATGTGCTGAAAGAGGCTGAAGATTCAACTTTCGGAATATTTGTATTGGTATTCTCAGGGGTCCATGCATTTAACAAAACGTTACTTTTATTCCAGGTAGGATAATAACCTAAGAAATCAGTAGCTAAACGGATGGAAGAGTAAATATCATTTCCCCGGGAACCATAAAAAAACGATGAAAAATCAAAGCTTTTATACTCCATTGTTAAATTTATGCCATAAGTAAAATCAGGATTAGGATCGCCCAGGTGAACACGATCAGTAGGTGAAATAATTCCATCCCCATTAGCATCCAGAAATTGGAAGCGTCCGGGGGCAGCCCCATTTTGTATTGGGGCGGCAGCTACATCTTCCGTACTGTTAAAAAGACCAATTACTTTATATCCGAAAAATGAACTTACAGGAAATCCTTCCTGGTTACGAACCACACCAACATCGAAATAACCAGGATCGGGAATATCCACAACATCATTTTTATAAGTTGTCAGATTTAAACCGACAGAAAAATGAAGATCACTAATGATCTTCCCCCGGTAGGTTATAGTACCATCTATTCCTGTATTTTGAATGTCCCCGATGTTTATCTTGGGTGAGCTTCCTTCACCAACAACTGCAGGTTTTGGTGCAGTAAATAACAAACCATTAATCGCTTTTTTGTAATATTCCACAGAAATATCCAGGCTGTTATTCAGTATTGTTGCATCAAATCCGAGGTTGGTTACTAAATTTTCTTCCCATCCCGTATCGGTGTTCCCGTATCTTTGTATACCAAAACCTTGTATGGCTGAATTGCCTGTACCGGCAAGATCATAATAATGATCAGTAGGATCCGGATAACCTTTCCCACTGTAATATAAGGTATATTGATTAAGAGCATCCACATTACTTTGAGAACCTAAAACTCCGTAGCTTCCCCTGATTTTCATATCGTTCAGCCAGGTTAAACTCTTCATAAAGCTTTCGTTTGAGATCCTCCATCCAAGAGAGACAGCGGGGAAAGCACCATATTTCTGTTCAGGTCCAAAACGTGAGGAACCATCCCTTCGTACAGTCACAGATAATAAATATTTGCTGCTATAAGAATAGTCCAATCTGCTGAAAAGAGAGAACAAGGCATGTTTATAGATATAACTGGAATTCATTATTCCTGACTGGCCGTTATCCAGAACCTGGAAAGAAGGAGCTTCAGAGAAGAAATCCTTTTTTGTCCCACTGACGTTTCTTGACTGATACTCAATTGCTTCAGAACCTATAAGAACATTCAAATCATGGTTATCGAAAGTTTTTTTGTAATTTAATGTATTAGTGAATGTCATTGTTCTTCCGAGACCTGAGGTTATAGTCAGACTATTTAATGCATTATTACTTTCAGAAGTTTCGTATGGACAAGTACTGAAATCATGGCGGAACGATTGACCAAAGTTGTATCCCAGACTGGTCCTCGCTTTGAAATTTTTTAGGAAGTCTAATTCTGCATAAACATTTCCAATCTGATACCATTCATTATTGATGTCATCAACATTACGATATTGTGCAGCAACAGGATTTCCCGATTGTCCCAGGAGAGGACCACCAAATGAACCCGCCCAGTTTCCCATAATATCTTTAACAGGTACAATAGATTGTAATCCGTAAGGAGCTACTGAGCCAGAAACTGCTCCTATGTCCCTTATAATCAGGTTAATATTTTCGCCTATCCTCAGATGTTTTCCTGCCTTGAATTCTGTATTAATCCGGACAGAATATCTTTTAACATAACTATTAACGTTAGTACCCTGCTGATTAAGATATCCTATTGCAAAGAGGTAATTAGCTTTATCTGTTCCTCCGCTTGCGCTAAGATTGTGTTCGGTAAAAGGAGCTTTTTCATATACTTCATCCCACCAGTCTGTACCTTCTTTGTTTACCTTTTGTATAACATAATTCCTTCCTTTATTTGGAGCTTCCAGAAAATATTGCGAAGGATTAACTCTGGGATCTCCTTCCATAGCAACACCTGAACCTCCCGGACCCATATAGGTATAATCAGGTAATCCGTCTTTATATAGTACATTACCAGGAAATGCCTGGTTAAAAACTGCCATATAATCCTGAGAATTCAGCAAATTTAATGGATTTCCGGTTAATGGATATTGCATCCCAATCGTGGCTTCATAACTAATCACAGGCGCTCCTGTTTTGCCTTTTTTTGTGGTAACCAATATTACTCCATTGGCACCTCTTACACCATAAATTGATGCAGCCCCGGCATCTTTCAGAACCTGTATGGATTCAATATCTTTAATACTGATATTATTCAAATTTTGTTCGATACCATCAACAATAATCAATGGATCGGTATCACCAAAATTTGTTATACCACGTATGAAAATTTTACTTGTTGCACCAGGTACCCCTGATCTGATAACATTGACGCCTGAAGCCATGCCCTGAAGTGTCTCAACCGCAGAGCGGGATGTAAGTCTTTTCACATTATTAATATCCACAATTGAAACCGAACCGGTTATATCTTTTCGTCTTTGAGTTGAATAACCTGTTACCACTACTTCGTCCAAGGATGTAAGAAGGGCCTCCAGCTTAACATCAACAACTGTACTACCGTCTGCCGATATTCTCTGGGTGGTATATCCGATAAAAGAAATGATAAGAATAACATTATCACTTGGCTTATCTATTGAATATTTTCCGCTTGCATCAGTTATAGTCCCAATTGTAGTCCCCTCAATCAGTACATTTACACCAGGCATTGCTTCACCTGTCTTACTATCGGTGATAGTACCTGTAATGCGCTGCTGCAAAATTGAAGTTGCTTCGGTTTCTTTATCTACAAGAAGAATTTGTCTGTCCCTAATGGTATATTTAATTCCTGAATTAGCAAGAAGTTCTTCCAGTACCGCATTTATTTTTTCGTCTGCAACCTTTATATTCACTATTTTATTGACATCTATCATCTTTGAGCTATAGAGGAAAAAGAACTCGCTCTGCTCCTCAATCGCGTTAAGAACTCTCTGGATGGGAACATCCTTCATGTCGAGATTCAAACTGGTTTGCTGCGAGTATGTTTCACTTCCAAAGAGATTGAAAACTGTAACAACAAGGAGCAAATTAGTTAGTTTCATAATTCTTAGGGTTTTTATCGAACAAAGCTTTAAAAAAGCTATTTGTAGGATATAAATAAGTTTTTTCATAAATTTGAATGATTTAGGGAATTAATAAACTAAATCGCATTATACCGGCATCAAATTGGGTATTAATGCTTTAATTAAGAGCAGGGAGGCCTGGCAGGGCTTCTCTGCTTTTTTATTGTAAGAGGGATTCGTGTTTCATAGGCAAAACTCTGGTTTAGGTTAGTTTATATATCATTTTTTTATTTAATAGAAGCTTTTCTCTTACTCACAACAATCTTTGGTTTCAGATACTGCTTGTCATTTATTGTTGTACGGTTATAGATTTTATACGTTATCGGACTGACAATCTTAAACATCTGCATAACATCGTCAATCGATTCATCAATAAATGTTGCGGTATACTTCAGCTCAAGAAGATCACTGTTCCTTATCTCAAACGTAACATTGTATCTCCTGGCAATCTTTCTTAGCACCTCCTCGAAAGGGGTGTCGTTAAACCTTAATTTATTTTCTTTCCATGAGGTATAGGTTTCCGTTGAAACATCCCTCACGGCAGCTTTGTTTGTTTTTATAAAATAGACCACCTGCTGACCGGGTTTTACATCGATAGGCTCCTGTCCGGCGATTGAAACCTGTACTTTACCCTTTTCAAGGGTTGTCTCTATCCTGTCCTCATTGTCATATGACAAAATATTGAACCGGGTACCTGTTGCAGAGACATTCATTTTACCCAGCTGAACAATAAAGGGCTTTTCCGGATTTGTACGGACATCAAAAAAGGCTTCCCCCCAAAGTTTTACTTTACGCTCATTTATATTATAGTCTGTCGAATATTCAATTGTACTGCCTGAATTCATAAAAACGCAGGAGGAATCGGCGAGAAGGATATGTGCTTTCTCTCCTTCGTTCGTGCGTATAGTTGTTGAAGCTACAGTAATTTGTTTGTCTGATTTTCTTTCATTGTGCCATAGAGTTAACCCGCCAATGGCAACCATACAGGCAATTGATGCCGCGGCTATTAATATTCTGAAATTATTCTTATTCAGCATAATCACATGCCTGATTCTGTTTTCTCCAATCCCCAGTTGTGTTGAAATTTCTGCCCATGCATTGTCCGTTTTAAAATGGTCAAGTTTTGTTTTTATTCCCGATACATGCCATATCTCATTTTCTTCATCAAAAATGCGCCGGTTAGAAGGGTCCTTTTCGAGCCACGCTTTCAAAACATCAATTTCATTGTCAGAAATCTCTCCTGCCAGAAATTTACTTATCAGAGTTCTGTTGTATAATTCTTCCTTCATGAATCCATATTAAAATTAATGATTATACAAGTAAGAGCGGTTTTACCCTTACTTTTACCGGTTTTAGTTCAATTGATAAGATAAGTGCCAAACTTTTCAGTTCAGCACTTACCCTTACTAACCTAAACCCTAACCCTCTGAGATATGAGTTCACTATCTCTTAAAAAAGTTTACATGAGTTAATACAATCAATTCCGTTTTTACCCTTATGAAGTGTATCAGATACTAATAAAATAGTCCTATTAAAGGAATGATTATGATTTTTAGGTATTCTCTTAATTCATATCTGAGTATATGAAGCGCTTTTGACATCTGGGCTTCGACTGTTTTTAGGGATATCTGTAGTCTGTCAGCTATTTCACGGTACTTAAGACCCTCCACTCTGCTTAAGTCAAAAATTCTTCTGCACTTGGAAGGGATCTTCTTTAGAGCATTAGTGATATTTTCATTTAACTCATCGGCTATGAGTGAATCATAAGGTGAGAATTCCCTGGTTTCAGTATAAACAAGTTTGTAAATCTCGATATATTTCGATTCAACCTGCTTTCGGCGAAGCTTATTAATGCAGATGTTACGGGTGATCTTAAATATGTAAGCCCTCAGTGATTCTTCCGGATCAATATCCTCTCTCCCTTCCCATATCTTTATAAAAACTTCCTGTACAACCTCCCGGGCTTCCTCAGGATCATTGGAATATTTATTTGCAAACCCACACAACCGAACATGGTACTTTCGAAAGAGCAGTTCAAAGGCCTGTTCATCTCCCATTTTAATTCTCAGGGCAAGCATATCTTTCATGAATGCAGGTTTAGGTTTTCAAGAATGAATTCATCTTAAAAATTCCGGCTCAAATCCCTATGTAAAACGTTATTCACAATTTAAACAATTAATTTCATATTTGAGGAATGATATTGTAAAACAGGTTGTATTTTCCGCTCTCAATCTCTAAAAATGAGGATATCTTGTCAATTATCTTTCCGTTCAGTGTTATCTTCTCTGTATCTTCCGGGATAACAATCCGAGCTGTGCATCCCACAGGAATTCCAATATCTATCCTGATAACTCCGTCTCCAAGAGTCCATTTTACTTTAACTGTCCCGTATGGTGTCTCTTTTGATGTATTAGCCCAGGTGATGCCATCAGGGATCTGCGGATCAATAATTACTTTCCCGTACGCCTGTGAGTTCTCTTCCTGACAGATGCCTCCCACAGCCTGGTAAAACCATGCGCCTATACCATTGTAACAGTTATGTATCCTGCTTCGTGCTCCGTTCCAGTGTTCCCATGTCGTTGTGGCTCCGTTGTCAATCATGAAAAGGTATCCGGGGTATTCTCTCTTCTTCAGCATGGAGTACATCAGATCAGATTCCCCGTTCCTGATAGCCCATTCTGTAAAAACAGGGATACCAACAAGACCTGTTGAAATATGCCCATTGTGGTTTATCTCTATCTCGTCTAATAGTTTTTTTCTTATTTCATTTTTAAGAGAATCCGGAACTACACCTGCCAGAAGGGGATATGTAAGATCGATCTGAATTCCGCTTCCATATATCTTATTATTGCTGTCATAAAGGTCACTGTTGATCAGTTCGATGATACTTAATCTCCTTTCAGCATAATCTTCTGCTTCATCTTTTTTCCCGAGTGTCAGTGCGATCTTCTGCATAGTTTCAAAACAAACTGCCATAAAGCAGTTGTTTACCAGTTTAATAGAAGCAGTATCTGTGTGATCAGTCCCTTCAGGGCTGGCCCAGTCGCCCAGATACCACGACCTGTAATCAGTTTCAGGCCAGGGTTCAAGTAAGCCCGATGGTGAATACTTGTCTGCATAGCTGATCCACTTCTGCATTACCGGGTAATACTTTTCGAGTATCCTCTTATCACCATAATTCATGTATGTCCGCCATGAAGCAGTAATAACAAATCCACACCAGTATGGTCCGCCGCCGGCAGGATAAGGATTTGGTGCAGTATGCGGCATCCCCCCGTCTTCACGTAAACAGTCTCCCCATGCCTGCAGCCAGTTCCTGTAAAGGGGCGCCAGATCGAACATTGTCTGGGCAGTTTCGGTAGAGGCATTACCGTCCCCTCCATAACCCAGACGTTCTATCTGAGGACAATCAACCAGATAGCCTCCAAGGCTGAGATTCTGGAGTGTATAAAAGATCATATCGTGGATTGAATTCATATCAGGATCGGAGCATTCAAATGAAGCAGCAAGACTATAACCTGTCCTTACAGGGTATGCAGATATATCCTCCCTATGGGGCTCCGAATCGAGATTGTTAATGATTATGTATCTGTATCCGTGATAATTAAACCTGTTTCTGAAAGTTTCGTCAGGAATTCCGGATGCTGTATAATAATCTGTTTGTCCCTGGTCAACAGGTTTCCCGTCCTTGTCGAGATGGTCACAGAACTGAAGTTCAATCCTTTGACCTTTTTTGAGTTTGCTGAACCTGATCTCGGTCAGCCCCGTCAGTGTAGTACCAATATCTGCCATCCATTTTTTACTTCCTGTTTTAGTTACTGATAAGGCCTTTAAAGTATCGGTGATGATATTTCCTTCGGTAAGTTGTGCTGTTACCTTGTGTCCCGGGATGCTTACAGTAATAACTGATTGCCAGTCAGTTGTTTTTAGTGATGCCTCTGTCAGATCGGGCAGCAGCATGGAAGCATCTATTGCTTCCCCTCCGAATTCTCCCGGTTTCCAGGTCCCAAGAGTATAATACCCGCTAGGTCTGGCCTTCCAGGTAGTATCTGTTTTGATCAGAGTATTCCATTCATTGTTTTTCAGAACATCCATCTGTGCTCTGACTACAGGTCCTTCAGTTACCACACCGGGTAATCCGGGTGCATACCACCCTCTTCCAGCCCATATTACGAGATCATTTTTCCCGGATTTTATTCCGGTAGTGACATCATATGCTATTACCTGCGATCTTTTACTGAACTGCGCAACAGCAGGAGCAAGAACCATGTTGCTAACCTTTTTGCCGTTGAGGTAAACTTCATGATACCCCAGTGAGTTAACATAAAGAAAGATCCTGGATGGATGTTCTGATATTTCAAAACTTCTGTGGAACTGAGGTGAAGCTGATTTTTCGCTATTATTCTTAAACATTATATATTCTGCCTTCCAGTCCGATTCATTCAGCAATCCGATACTGAATTTAGAAACAGGGCTCCACTCCGAAGTTTTATTCATTTCATCCCATATCCTTACCTTCCATACACAGGCTGATCTGGAATCCAATTGTTTTCCCCCGTATTTTACAAGTATCTGAAATGGACTTTTTATTTTTCCTGAATTCCAGAGATCTGAGTCTTTTTCATTAAGGAGACTTGTATCTGAGGCAACAAGAACCTGGTATGCTTCCTGGGAGATACCATTCCTGTCGGAGTCAATTTTCCAGCTCAGACCGGGTTCTGAAGTTCCTATTCCATCAGGATTTAGCAGATTCTCACAGGCGAGATCAAATACTTTAGCATCAGATCTTTTCTCGATGCACGATTGTACTAAAATGCTTAATAGAACTATTGCGGGGAAAAGCTGCATAATCATTATCTTTAATATTTTAATGTTCTCATTTCGAAAATTAATAACTTTAAAACAAATCCCTCAGGAATGGGGTGATTTTATTTTCTTAAATGACCAGATGTTATGAGAATCCAGTATCCCATCAGTAAAACCTTACTGCTTCCTTTAATTTTTCTGTTAGTACAATGTTCAGATAAAAAACAGGTAACTGAAAGCCTGAAAGTGGTTAGCGGACCAGTGAATGGTGCAATTATTGAGCGTAACGGAAAGATACTTTCAATATATGGAGATCCATCGGGGAAAATTTCAAAAGCCGATATGGTATTATTTACCCATTTCAGAAGAGATGTGATATGGGCCGGGGAGAAGCTGCTTAACTCGGGAACCAAAGGAATTGCACCGGCAGGGGAGAAGGCATATTTCATATCTGCCGATTCAATCATAAGCAGATTACCCGAAACCAGGTTTCATGATTATTACTGTCAGACCACGAAAATTACAGACAGACCTTTCAAAACAGACCGTTTTGTGAACGGAGGAGATATGATCTCATGGGAGGGAATAAATATAAAGGTCCTGTCATCACCAGGCTATACCAGAAACGCAGTGTCATATATAGCTGATATAGACGGTAAAAAAGTGGCTTTCACCGGTGATCTTATTTATGGAGAAGGACAGCTTATTGATATTTACAGTCTGCAGGATTCATTTAAAGCAATAGGAGGATATCACGGATATGCCACCCGGCTGGGGAATCTCATCTCGAGCCTTCAGTTTATTAAGGCTGAAAGGCCGGACATCATTATCCCATCCAGAGGACCTGTCATTTACAACCCTTCATCTGTAATTGATGAACTTACAGAAAGGATCCGTAGAATCTATACCAATTATCTTTCAATATCCGCTTACAGATGGTATTTCCCTGAACGGATGGGTGATCTTACTGAGCATGTTCTGGGGGCCGGTAGAAAAGCAGAACCTATGCATTATTCCGAAATTATAAGATATAACCCGCCGGAATGGTACAGGCATGTAAGCAACAGTAATCTTGTAATTGCAGATGACAGCTCTGCATTTCTTATTGATTGCGGTACAAAGGATGCTTTAAACGGAATAATGGATCTTGTAAAGGGAGGCAGGATAAAATCGGTTGACGGTATATTTATCACACATTACCATGATGATCATACCGATTTGATCAATGATGCTTCCGATAAGTTCAACTGCCCTGTTTATGCCACGGAAGAGCTGAGAGATATACTGGTAAATCCGGGAGCTTACCGTATGCCATGTCTGACCACACGTCCTGTTAATAATTTAACAATAAAAATGGATGGAGAAAAAATGGTATGGAAGGATTTTGTACTTTCATTCTATTTCTTCCCCGGTCAGACAATTTATCATGATGCGGTTCTGTTCAGTAAGAATGGAGGCGAATCGATCTTCTTTATCGGTGACTCCTTTACTCCTTCAGGAATAGATGATTACTGCCTCCTCAACCGTAACCTCCTTCATGAAGGTGAAGGGTATTCCTATTGTCTCGATATTCTGAAGAAGATGCCATCAGGGACTCTTCTGGCAAACCAGCATGTTGAACCACTTTTCGCATTTTCTTCTCAGCAGCTTGAATTCATGAAAATGAAACTTCTTGAGAGAAATGGATTATTCGCGGACCTTTTCCCGTGGGATGATATCAACTATGGCATTGATGAACAATGGGCCACAGCTTATCCTTATGTTCAGAATACTGCCTCCGGCAGCAATGTGGTTATAAGTGTTAAATTGACGAACCATACAGAAAAACAAAAGAAGTTCTATGTGGTGGCAAACCCCGGAGATGATCTGTTATGCCGCGATAAAAAGATGTCTGCAACAATTGAACCCGGCTCAATCAGGAGTTTTAGTTTTAACGTGGAAATTAAAGAAAATGCAGTGTCAGGTGTAAAACAGATAGCATTCGATGTAGGTTCGGATGGCATGGAATTCAGAAAATTTTGTGAAGCTTTAATAATAACTGAGAATTAGTTTAACCTCAACAGAATGAAAGAAATTAAATGGTCAAGAAGAAGTTTCATCAGGTCCGCAGGGCTCAGTGCATTGGCATTGGGAACTTATCAGTACAGTTGCAGCACTTCGAAAAAGGCTGCACAGACAGAAGTTACACCTCCGGCAATTCAGGGTTTTGAAAGAGACAATCAGATTGTGACAAATCAGGCACCATGGAAGCCTTTCTCTGACAGAAAAATCAGAGTTGGAATTGCCGGTTACGGGGTATGTCGTTTCGGAGCTGATTTCGGTTTTCAGAATCATCCAAACGTGGAGATCGTTGCTGTAACCGATCTCTTCCCGGACCGTTGTGCAGAGCTGGCAAGAGTATGCGGATGTTCAAAAACTTATCCCTCAATTGAAGAGATGGTTAAAGATGAAAGGATTGAGGCAGTTTTTGTTGCTACCGATGCTCCTTCGCATGCAAAACATGTAATAGAAGCCCTGAAATATGGTAAACATGTAGCTTCTGCGGTACCTGCTGTTTTCGGATCGATGGAGGATGCTGATATGATCTATGAAGCAGTGAAAAAGAGCGGATTGAAATATATGATGTTCGAAACTTCCTGTTTCCATGATGCTCTTTATGCCATGAGGAAGATTTATTATGCCGGAGGTCTTGGCAAACTGGTATATTCTGAAGGTGAATACTATCATTACATGAGTGAACCAATAGACTCATATAAGGGATGGCGCATAGGAGGCACTTCAAGGATGGCTGTGAGCTGGGATACGCCTGGGGATGAAGGGGAGAGGGGGAGAATAAGGGGAGAAAGAGGTTACTTTTACGGAAAGTACCAGGGGCCTGAAAAGAATCTTCCTGATGTAAGGAAACCGGCTTTACCGCCGGGCGTCCCTCCGGGCGGCCATGGAGGTTCGCATGGTTATCTTATGAATGATTTTGTTGAATCAATTCTGCTGGACCGTACACCTCTGGTAAATATTGCAGTTGCTTTGAACATGACAGTTCCGGGTATTGTGGCACATCAGTCGGCGCTTAAGGACGGAGAGGTGATGAAGATCCCGAGGTATGAGTTATAGCGGGGGAGAATGGGTGAGAGGGAGAAGGGGAGACTTTGCGAGTGGGCGACAGGGCGAGTGGGAGATGGGGCGACTGGGCGACAGGGCGACTGGGCGATGAGGCGACAGGGCAACTGGGCGATGAGGCAGAAGTGCTAAAGTTCCCCTCCTGGGAGAGCCTGTCCCGCTTAAGCGGGAGGCCAGGGGTAGGTTTTACGGGTATAAGCCAGAGATGATTACTAAATCTTGTAATGCCCCTGAAGAATAAGTCTGAACAATTTTCCGGGCAGGAGATTCTTTAATGCTACTGCCAGTTTCTGTTCAAAAGAGCCTATAATGTATCTTTGTTTTGGATATCCGCATTCAACAATTCTGACAATTTTCTTTGCAAGCAGATCCGGTGGCCATCCGTTGGCTTCATCTTTTTCAATCACATTCAATGTTTTTTCAAACTGTTCCCTGTAGGGATCATCAGGTCCTGTGGGTGCAAGGTAATTCCTCCTGTTGGCTGAATTACTTGTATGAAAATCGCCGGGATTAATCAGAATAACTTTGATATTGAACTGATTGACCTCCATTCGCAGAGCTTCGCTGAATCCTTCGATGGCAAATTTACTTGCCGAATAGTATGACTGGAAAGGCAATCCCATAACTCCTCCTATCGAAGAGAAATTAATAATTGTACCGCCTACCTGATTTCTCATATGCGGAAGGACTTCCCTTGTGAGACTCACCATTCCGAGGAAACTGGTTTCCATCTGAAGCCTGATATTTTCCATCGGAGATGTTTCGGCCGGCCCTCCTGTATGCATCCCGGCATTATTGATCAGGATATCGATTCTTCCCTCTTTTTCAATTACTGTTGAAACGGCAGTTCTGATCGATTCTGAACCGGTGAGATCCATTATGAGATGATGGACAGGTGTGTCTGAAAGTGGATTCTTCCTGACTGTTCCATATACTTTATAGCCATTCTCAGCCAGAAGCCTTGATGTTTCTTTGCCGAATCCCGAGGAGACGCCTGTTATAAGGATTACTTTTTTCATAACTTTAGGCCCCCCAACCCCCCTATAGGGGGGCTGATTATTAAAGTATTCCAAGTGCCTTAGCAGCTTTTGTGATCTTCTCAACAGATATCTCTACCTGTTCCTTAGTATGGGTTGCCATCAGGGAATATCTGATGAGGCAGTCCTCCTTTGGAACGGCAGGTGAAACAACAGGATTAACAAAAATTCCATCGGCAAGGAGCATCTGGGTAAGCTGAAGAGCTTTTATATCATCACGGATAAAGAGCGGAATGATCGGGGTTTCTGAAGTACCGGTATCAAAGCCGGCTTCTTTGAAACCCTTAAGAGCGATGGCTGTCATATCCCAGAGATGTTGAATCCTCTCAGGCTCATGTTCCATTATATCGATCGAAGCAAGCACTGCAGCAGTGGATGCAGGTGTCATACTGGCGCTGAAAATAAGCGTTCTGGAATTATGCTTGATGAAATTAATTACCTCCTTGTCACCCGCAATAAAACCACCAAGAGAAGCAAATGATTTTGAGAAGGTTCCCATGATAAGGTCGACCTTTTCGGTAAGTCCGAAATGCGATGCAGTACCGGAACCGTTTTTTCCTATAACCCCAAGTGAATGGGCATCATCAACCATTATTGATGCATTATACTTTTCAGCTAGCCTTACAACCTCCGGCAGGTTTATAATATCCCCCTCCATTGAGAATATGCCATCAACGACTATTAGTTTGAGCCTTTCACCATCACATATCTTAAGTTTTGCTTCCAGGGCATCCATGTCGTTGTGAGCGAACTTCAGCACTTTTGAAAAAGAGAGCCTGCTGCCTTCAATTATTGATGCATGATCAAGTTCGTCAAGCACAAGATAGTCATGCCGGCCTGCAAGAAGGGAAACGACTCCAAGATTTACCTGGAATCCGGTACTGTAGCAAAGAGCGCCATCCATACCGACGAGTTCTGCAAGCTTTCTCTCAAGTTTAATATGGATATCGAGGGTCCCGTTCAGAAACCTCGATCCGGCACAGCCTGTTCCATACTTGTCGATAGCGGCTTTTGCAGCTTCCTTTACTTTTGGATGGTTGGTAAGTCCAAGGTAGCTGTTCGATCCGAACATCAGAACCTTTTTACCGTTTATCAGAACTTCGGTGTCCTGGTCAGACTCTATTTCCCTGAAGTAGGGATAGATACCGGCCTGCATTGCTTTCTGCGGGGCATCATAGCCTGATAGTCTCTCTTTTAAAAATCTCACTGGTAAGATTAATTTTTAAATTTAACGATCAAAAATAGTTAAAATCAGATATAAATGACGAATTAGTTATATTTTCGAACATATTTATGTTCTAAGCTTTAAGAAATAAAGTGTTTTATTAGATTGTAACAGTTATATTTACAGTGTGTTATATGCAAAATGCAAAGAAGCTTAACCAATGGAGGAAATTTACAGGTTCTTTTTATTTCTGATTTTCAGCTTTGCAGTGCTTATATTTATTTTATTATTCTTTATAAGTAGTGTCCTATTAAAATAATGAGATTCTTCGCTGCGCTCAGAATGACAAGTGTTTAGGGAGTTAGGGAGTTAAAAACATAAGCATCTGTCATTCTGAGCGAAACGAAGTGAAGCGAAGAATCTCCTTCTAATTTTATATATTATCCGTTTAGCAGTGATTCTTTATATTAACTCCTTATGGGAAATTACTGAGGAAAGGGTAGATCCCTATAAAATTTAATCCAATTTCTTTTGGTGGATTTAAATATGCGATTTACTTTTGTGTCCGAAATCAAATCAGAGGATCTAATGGACGACGACCCGGCGGAGAGATTATTTGTTAACCTGGTATAAAGGGATAACCGGTCGTTCCGGTCACTTCCTGCATTATCAGAATTAAAAGGAGGTGGCTATGACATCACTCACAACATTTTACCTAAGCGGCATAATTGGCAAAGAGGCATTTGATGCCGATGGTGAAGCTATCGGATTTATCAGGGATTTACTTGTAAGCTCCATGCCCTCGGAGAATAATGATCCGGGGCATCAGCTGGTTACAGGTGTGAAGCTCAGGATTAATAAAGAGATTCACTGTTATTCCTTTAACAGCTTCAGAGTAGTCAAGGCACGTGAAATGCTTAATGTATCATGCAGTGAACTCATTGAGATGGGAAGGGAAGAGGTGGAGAACGGGCTTCTTCTTGTTGAAAATATTCTTGACAAACAGATCGTTGACCTTAATGGCAGAAAGCTTGTCAGAGTTAATGATATCAGGCTTGTAACCCTTCCTACCGGTACATTTACCATTGCTGTTGACATTGGGATAGAGGGTTTGCTGCGCAGGATAGGCATTGCACAGCCAATAAAAAGAATACTGTCGCTGTTTAAAATAAATATACCCGCAAAATTCATTCTCTGGGATGATGTTCAGGCTATTGATTACTCAAATCTTAATATCAGGCTATCAAAAAGTTACGCCAAACTGCATACTCTTCACCCGTCTGATATAGCTGATATTCTGGAAGACCTTGGAAAAAAATCGAGTATGTCGGTTTTCTCTGCTCTCGATGAAGAGAAAGCGGCTGATGTACTTGAGGAACTTGAAACCCATGCACAGGTACATATTGTTGAAAACCTGCCGGTAGACAAAGCAGCAGATGTTCTTGAAAAAATGCCGGCTGATGAAGTGGCTGATATTCTCGATGAGCTTGAGGATGATAAGGCAGAACTGCTTCTGAAAGAAATGGATATGGAATCCTCTCAGGAGGTCCGTGAATTGCTTGAATATGACGACGACATGGTTGGAAGTATCATGACGACCGATTATCTCTCATTCAGTGCCGATAAAACTGTCGAAGATGTTCTTCAGGTACTCCGGCATAAGAAACCTGAAGCTGCGGAACTTTATAACCTTTTTGTCACAGAGAAAAACGATGAGCTTATCGGAACCTTTAATCTCCGCGACCTGGTTCTTGCTGAACCAACTCTAAGCATAAATGAGATTATGAAGTCCGAACCTGTATATCTGTTCGATGATCAGAAAGCAAGGGCGATTGCTGAAATTGTTTCAAAGTACAATCTGCTGGCCGTACCTGTTGTTGACAGGAACAACCTTCTCCAGGGTATGGTTGTGGTTGATGATGTTGTAGAGGATCTGATTAATGAAAGGAGAACCAGGAAAAGATAAAAGGCACGAGATGCAAGAAACAAGACAAAAGACAAAAGACAAAAGACAAAAAGTTGTAAGTTGAAAGTGAAAGATAATTGCCAATACCTGGCACCTGGCAACTAATTATGTGATGATCAGGTACAGATTAAGAAACATGCATTTTTTCAAAAGAGCGGCAATTTTCTTTGCAATTCTGGGCCCTGGCATTATTACCGGAAGTGTTGATAATGATGCAGGGGGAATAACCACTTATTCAGTTGCCGGTGCGTTGTACGGCTATGGATTGATCTGGACCCTTATTCCCTCCTTCATCGTGCTTCTGGTTGTTCAGGAGATGAATGCCCGAATGGGTATCGTCACCGGGAAAGGATTGTCTGATCTGATCCGTGAAAATGCAGGAATGAAGATAACCTTTCTTATCTTCCTCGGACTACTTCTGTCAAACATAGGCAATACTACCACAGAATTTGCAGGTGTTGCCGGCAGTCTGGAAATATTCGGTGTAAGCAAGTATTTTTCTGTACCGGTAGTGGCAGTTTTGGTCTGGTTTCTGGTAGTCAAAGGCACCTACAAAATTGCTGAGCGTATTTTTCTGGTTTTCAGTGCATCGTTGCTCACCTATGTGGTGTCGGCACTTATGAGCAAACCCGACTGGGGATCAATTGGCTCATCTATTATCAGGCCTGATGTCGAAATGAACACTCAGAGCCTTGCAATGGTTATTGCTCTGGTTGGTACAACTATTGCACCCTGGATGCAGTTTTATATGCAATCGACTGTAATAGAGAAGGGGTTGAAAATGAAGAATTTCAGATATACCATGATCGATATAGCCGTGGGTTGCGTTATAACCGTTGTTGTGGCGTTTTTCATAATGGTGGCTTGTGGTTCGACTCTTTATCCCAATGGGATTCAGATCAACGAGGCCAAAGATGCCGCCATGTCTCTTGAACCGCTTGCCGGAAGGCTGGCTTCACACGTTTTTGCATTTGGATTGTTCATAGCATCTGTGTTCTCTGCCACGATATTACCCCTTGCCACAGCCTACTATGTCTCAGAAGCATTTGGTTTTGAAGCAGGTATTGATAAAAAATGGGACGAGGCAAAGGAGTTTTATTCTCTTTATACCGGAATACTTATAATATCGGCACTTATCATATTAATCCCTGGCGCTCCGCTTATTAAAATTTCCATCTGGTCGCAGGTACTGAATGGGATTCTGCTTCCTGTCGTTCTTATCAGCATGATCCTGCTTATTAACAATAAAAAGATTATGGGAGCCTATGTTAATAATCTGACGCAGAATATTATTGGATGGGTAGCTGTTGTATTACTTGTCGGATTGTCTCTTGCACTGCTTGTGATACCATTCTTTAGCGGATGATCACGGATAATTTTCTTTTTATTTAAACATTAAATATCTGAATATGAAATGTGAAAGGCATCCCTGGCATAGTGTCGATCCAGGACAGGAAGCTCCTGAATATGTGAGAGCTATTATTGAAATTCCGAAGGGATCAAAAGGCAAGTATGAGCTGGATAAGAACTCGGGCCTGCTCAGGCTTGACCGGGTGTTGTTCTCTTCAGTCCATTACCCGGCAAATTATGGATTTATCCCCCATACTTATTGCGATGACCACGATCCGCTGGATATTCTGGTTATATGCTCAATAGATGTTTATCCTATGTGCATAATTGAAGCAAAAGTTATCGGCGCTATGGAGATGATAGACAGCAATGAACGCGATGATAAGATAATCGCGGTGGCAAAGAATGACATGTCAGTCAATTATTTAAATGAACTATCTGAGCTCCCTCCACATACGCTTGTAGAACTGAAACGGTTCTTTGAAGATTATAAAAATCTTGAACATAAGGATGTTCTTGTTGATCACTTTATGGACCGGTCGAAGGCATATGAGATAATAAGGGAAGGCCTGAAATTATACCAGGAGAAGAAAAGTTACCTTATCCAGCCACACTGATCTCTTAATCTTCAGGCCAGTTATTATTTTTCATTTGTTTTGTTTCTATTCTTTCCGGATCAACAACCACATGTTTTATCAGCATTCTTTTCCATGTATATGTAATATGCACCAGTCCGTCAGCACTCTGAATAACTGCCGGATAAGAAAACTCGGTTCCTTCCATATCAATCTCCAGTAGCACAGCAGCTTTCCACTCTGTCCCATCATCAGACAGAGCTACGTTTAACATATTTCTACCTTTTGAAAGATGGTTATAAACCAGAAGATGACTGCCATTCTTAAGGGTAACTGCGTCAATGCCGGAATTTGGATTCGGTAAGGATGTCGGTATTAACTCACTCCAGGTGTATCCGTTATCGATTGATTCTGAAGTTAGAATATGTGAGGAGGTGCTTCTGCAAAGCATCTGTATCTTCCCTCCTTTGTGAGTAATAACTGTAGGTTGAATGGCCCCTGTAGCCTTATCATTTATGGGAGCCGTTTTTTCCCATGTCTTTCCGAAATCGCTTGTGAATTCCATATGGACCCTCCAGCCGTCATTCTCGGTGCTTGAAGGACAGATAAGCTCATCATTTTCAAGAAGCACAGGCTTGTTCTTAACGGGTCCCAGAATGTTTTTCGGCAACCTGACGCTTTCTGACCAGGTACGTCCTTCATCGTCGGATGTCATCAGCATTCCCCACCATGTTGATGGTGAGGACCCTACCTTATAAAAGAGAAGTACCTTACTGCCGGAGTTATACAGGACCGGATTCCAGCATGGGTATCGCCAAAGCTTGTTCTGAATTCCATTTGCTGCTTCAACCGGCTTTGACCAGGTGCCGTTTATATAGCTGCTTACCCATATTCCTACATCCTTATTGCCCTCTTCAGTACCTCCAAACCATGCTGCCAGCAAACCATCACTTGTTGATATTATAGTTGAGGCATGGCATGAGGGAGCTGTAATGTCTCCGGTCTTCCAGATGAATTCAGATTTAATGATGCAATTATCTCCTTTCCAGGGATCATCTGAAGATGCCGTATGAAATAAAACAAGCAGCAAAATTAATAATATTGATTTCTTCATAGTTGTCAGATTAAAATTTCCTTTAAATTTAAAGATTTGATTTTAATACCAGGTTGTGAAACGGCTTTAAAAAGTAAAATAAATGAAATCACTATTGTCCTTCAGGTTTATATTATTGATATCCACGGTTTTATTGGGTTTTTCATTACAGGTTTCCGCACAGAAGAATAAGGAGGAGGAGTACCTGGGTAAAGCAGATCTGTACAAAGCCAAGAAAAACATACTGGAGTATCTGAGTGATACCGTTACGGTCAGAAAATACGGACTTATCTCTGATGCTATCTGGAATTATGCAGAACTTGGGATGCAGGAGTTCAAATCTTCGGCCCTTCTGATAAAAACTCTTGAAGATGAAGGTTTTCAGGTTGAAAAGGGGGTTGCCGGAATGCCTACCTGTTTTGTAGCAACCTGGGGTTCAGGTAAGCCTGTTATAGGTATTCTTGGTGAGTATGATGCTCTCCCTATGATTTCCCAGAAACCTTTGAGCCCGGTTCAGGCACCAATCGTTGACGGAGCTCCCGGCCATGGATGCGGTCATAACATGATGGGTACTGCCGGGGTTGCAGCCATTGTGGCTTTAAAGAGGAGTATGGAGCAGAATGATATCAGGGGGACCATTAAATTTTTTGGATCTCCGGCTGAAGAGACTCTTATAAGCAGGCCATATATGGTCAGGGCAGGGGTATTCAATGATGTTGATGCTGTTATTGATAATCATGCATCTTCGGATTTTGCGACCAGTTATGGTATTAATGGCACTGCAGTAATGTCTGTTATCTTCTCTTTCAAAGGAAAAACTGCGCATGCCGCAGGTTCTCCATGGGCAGGTAAAAGTGCACTTGACGGAGTTGAACTGATGAACATAGCCTCCAACTATCTCAGGGAACATCTCTTTTACACTCAGCGTCTTCATTATGTAGTCACAGAGGGAGGTGAGGCCCCGAATGTTGTCCCTGACCGAGCTTCAGTATGGTATTATATAAGGAATACTGACGAGCGCCTTGAGGAAATGTACCAAAGAGTTCTTGACTGCGCAAAAGGAGCAGCACTGGCATCAGGTACAATTCTTGATACAGCTTCAGTGCTTACAGCAACGCATCAGCGCCATTCAAACAAAAATTTGGCTGAAACGATACAGCGGAATATAGAACTTATCGGTATGCCTGACTGGACCGATCAGGAGCATCAGTTTGCAAAATCCCTGCAGAAGGAACTGGGAGCAAAAGAGACAGGATATCCTTTAAAACCAAAAGGACTTTCAAAACCTTCAGAAGTGCAGACTGGTGGAGGGTCATCTGATGTAGGAGAAGTTACTCTTATAACCCCGACTGCAACAATTAATTTTCCGGGAGTGGTGCCGGGAGCAATCGGGCATCATTGGTCAACCGTTACTTCAAACTATGGGAGTGCAGCATGGAAGGGATTAAATTGTGGTGCAAAGGCAATTGCAGCAACTGCACTCGACCTGCTTACCAATCAAAAACTTCTGGCTGAGATTAAAAACGAATTCACAGAATACTCCAAAGATCATCCGTACAAATCATTTCTTCCCGAAGGAGCACAACCTCCTCTAAATCTGAATAAGGAACTGATGGATAAATACAGGGATGCAATTTCGCAATAAACCCATGCCCGGTTTACGCAAAATAACAGGATATGCAGAAAGGATATTTCAAGTCAGACTCATATCAGTCTCCGGAGAAAGCCAATCCTGAAATATGGGATAGGTTACGGTCAGACAGCCGTTTATATTTCACTCTCAAATATGCAGGTATTGTCTTGCGTTCAAGGAAGCAGGCAATAAGGAAAAACTATGATACAAGGGACTGGACAGACTCGTCATATTATATCTTCAGGATCATTGAAGAAACAGGAGGCAGGTTTAAAATAGCCGGAATGGAGAATATAACTAAACCGGAAGGTCCTGTTCTCTTCATCAGCAACCATATGAGTACGCTTGAAACGATGATATTGCCCTGCATAATTGCACCTCACAGGGAGTTGACATTTGTTGTCAAGGAGAGTCTTGTAAAGCACCCGCTTTTCAAGGATGTGATGCTCTCAAGGAATCCTGTTGTAGTTGGAAGATCTGATCCCAGGAAAGACTTTGAAGCTGTTATGAACGGAGGTGCTGAACGTCTGTCAAAAGGGATCTCAATTGTGATTTTCCCGCAGAGTACAAGAAATCTTGAGTTTATACCTGAAGAGTTTAATTCATTAGGTGTTAAACTGGCTAAAAAGGCAGGAGTACCTGTTGTCCCGATTGCTTTGAAGACTGATTTCTGGGGGAATGGCAGGCTTGTTAAAGAGCTGGGACCGCTCGATCACAGAAAGACAATTCATTTTAAATTCGGAGAACCATTCAACGTAACAGGTAACGGAAAGGAAGAGAATAGCAGGATAATAGATTTCATTCAGTCTTCATTGGAGGAGTGGAAGGAATAATTGTCCCCTGAAGGAATGGCCTCGTTACCCGTAAAGGCAGCCCCCCCTGCTCCTCCCTATTTAAGGCACTCATTACCAGTCTGATCAACCCCCCTGCCCCCCCCCGTTTATTTATTTAAGACACTCATTACCAGTCTGATCAGCCCCCCTGCCCCCCTAAAGGGGGGTGTATTTCGTTTTATCACAAACGTTATGTGTAGGAATTATACCCCCTTCAGGGGGTGGCCACGCCCTAGCGTGGCCGGGGGCTTTATTTCGGAGTAGAGAATTATTTTAAGTGTAATTAATACATTTAATTTCTTTTTTTCTTAGATTTGAAATGCACATCGGATCTGGAGTTGTCATGAAAAGACTTTCCCGATTGCTATCTTTCCGAAACTTGAATATAATTAATTGTTAATCATTGCTTATTTAACCTGAGTGCACTATGGGAACAATGGACTGGATTGTACTGGGGATTTTTTGTCTTGGGCTGGTCGGAATAATTATCTGGGTGACCAGGCAGAAGTCGGAAACCTCAACAGATTATTTTCTTGCAGGACGTGATGCAACCTGGCTTGCAATAGGCTCATCAATATTTGCATCTAACATTGGATCGGAACATCTTGTAGGGCTTGCCGGAGCCGGAGCTTCAAGCGGGATGGCAATGGCCCACTGGGAAATGCACGGATGGCTCATACTTATCCTGGGATGGTTCTTTGTTCCTTTTTATGAGAGAAGTGGTGTTTTTACAATGCCGGAGTTCCTTGAGAAAAGATATAATAAAGGTGCCAGAAGCATATTGTCGATTATATCCCTGGTAAGTTATGTATTCACCAAAGTGGCAGTTACTGTTTATGCCGGTGGTGTTGTCTTTAAGCAGGTCTTTGGCATTGAGTCGATGTTTGGGATAGATTTTTTCTGGATCAGCGCTGTCGGACTGGTAGTTCTGACAGGGATTTATACCACACTTGGAGGCATGAAAGCTATACTATGGACCTCAGTTCTGCAGGCCCCGGTACTATTGATTGGCTCACTGGCAGTTCTTGTTATAGGGCTTATCCGGCTCGGGGGCTGGTCGGAGATGATGGAAATATGCCGGGCTGTTCCGGTAAATGCCGATGGCGACTCCATGACATCTCTGATAAGGTCGGCAAATGACCCTGAATACCCGTGGACCGGAGTTCTTCTGGGATCGGCAATAATTGGTTTCTGGTATTGGTGCACCGATCAGTTCATTGTTCAAAGGGTTCTTTCGGGACGCAATCAGACAGAATCACGCCGGGGAGCTATCTTAGGGGCAGCATTTAAGATTACTCCTGTTTTTATTTTCCTGATACCGGGTATGATCGCATATTCCATGAATGCAAAAGGAATGATATCCCTTCCCGATTCCGATTCTGCATTTTCGGTACTGGTGAAAGAGCTTCTTCCTCTTGGGTTCAAAGGGCTTGTAGTAGGAGGGATTCTTGCTGCCCTCATGAGTTCCCTGGCATCACTCTTCAACTCCTCAGCCACTCTCTTTACAGTTGATTTTTATGAGAAGTTTAAACCTGATGCTTCGGAAAAGGAGCTGGTTAAAGTTGGAAGAATAGCCACAGTTGTTGTGGTGGTTCTGGGAATACTTTGGATTCCCGTGATGCGGGGACTTGGGAAAGTGTTATACGCTTATCTGCAGGATGTTCAGTCGCTGCTCGCTCCGGGTATTGCAGCAGTATTTTTGTTTGGAATAGCTACTAAGAGGACAACTCCCGCAGCTGGTCTTATCGGGCTTGCAACCGGTTTTATATTGGGAATGACACGTCTCGGGCTTAAGGTATTTGCCGGAGGGATAAATCCCGACGGAGTTATATATAAGGTATTCCTTGCTCCGAACTGGCTGCACTATGAGATAGCCCTCTTTTTCATTGTGATAATCATAATGATTGTTACGAGCATGCTTACTAAAAAAGCCGACGAAATAAAAATCAAGGGATTATATATTGGATCGGCAACCGCAGAACAAAAGGCGATCACCCGTGCGAGCTGGAATAACTGGGATGTGGTGTTTTCGGGGATTATTATCGCAGTGATTATTGGATTTTATATTTATTTCTGGTAAAGTTTTCACCCCTTAACCCCATAGCCGTCAACCTAAGAGCATTATTATAAATGAGGAAACTGGAAAGAGTTTCCCCTCCTTTTGAAGGAGGGGTGGCCGGGACACTTGATTATCTGATTTTTACAAGGTTCATTCCCCGGCCGGGGTGGTTGATTTATTTGAACTTGACAGAGTACATATGCAGACTGTAATAAACTGCAGAAAGTTGAAGACAAGAATAACTACAGGTGAGCTTAGGATTCACGGTATTAAGGTTTGAAAACAGATTTGTATTCCAGGAACCTGAATCTGTAAAAAGTGAGATAAGAAAAGTTATCAATGAAAAAAAAGAATCGATCTGATAAATCAATCAACCACCCCGGCCGCAAACGTACTTTGCAATACATGAACTATCATTTTTCTGCGGCCACCCCTCCTTCAAAAGGAGGGGAAACTTATGCTGATCTCTGGATTTACAATACCACTCTTAAGTTGACGGCCATGCTCCCAACCCCCCTAGGGAGTGCTGATTATGTAAGTGATGAATTATAATATTGACATTAAAAATAGTTCTATGGATAACATAATGACAAAAGAGGTCTGGTTTATAACAGGGAGCCAGGATTTATATGGCCCTGAAACACTTAAGCAGGTATCTGCCGATTCGCAGAAAATTGCTGCTTCACTTGGCAGGTCGAAATTAATATCACAAAAGGTAATCTTCAAACCGGTACTGACATCCCCCGGCTCAATTACCGGACTGATCTCAGATGCAAATAATTCCGATAAATGTGTTGGACTTATAGCCTGGATGCATACATTCTCCCCGGCTAAAATGTGGATTCAGGGGCTCTCGATCCTGAACAAGCCACTTCTTCATTTTCACACTCAGATGAACAGGGATATCCCCTGGCAATCGATCGATATGAACTTTATGAACCTGAATCAGTCAGCTCATGGCGACAGGGAATTCGGATTTATAGGATCGAGGATGAGGCTTGACAGGAAAGTGGTTGTGGGCCATTACCTCGATGCCGAAGCTATCGACCGTATTGCCGTGTGGATCAGGGCAGCAACCGCCTTTAATGATGCCCGTTCCATGAAGGTTGCAAGATTCGGCGATAATATGAGGGAGGTAGCGGTTACAGAAGGAAATAAGGTGAGCGCCCAGATACAAATGGGCTATTCAGTTTATGGATACGGGATCGGGGACCTTGTGAGAGAGGTTAACAGGGTTTCTGATTCCGGGATTAAGAAGCTTCTGGCTGAATATGGTTCGGAATACAATATCTCAAAACCAGTTTATAATTCTGATTCTCTGAAAGAGGCAGCAAGGATAGAACTGGGTATGGAATCGTTTCTTAAAGCAGGTAGTTTCAAGGCATTTACCACCTGTTTCGAAGATCTCCATGGTTTGAAACAGCTTCCGGGTCTGGCAGTTCAGCGACTTATGGCAAAAGGCTATGGATTTGGGGCTGAAGGCGACTGGAAAACTGCTGCGCTTGTCAGGTCAATGAAAGTAATGGCCTGCGGACTGAAAGGCGGTACATCTTTTATGGAGGATTACACCTATCATCTCGATCCGGATAATATGTCAGTACTGGGCGCTCACATGCTTGAAATTTGTCCTTCAATTGCAGCAGGTAAACCATCCGTACAGGTGCATCAGCTTTCAATAGGTGGTAAAGAGGACCCGGCCAGGCTTGTCTTTAAAACCGAACTGGCAGATGCGATAAATGTATCCGTAATTGACCTTGGAAACAGGTTCAGGATGATAGTCAATGATGTAGAAGTCATTAAGTGTCCGGATATGCCAAAACTCCCGGTAGCAAGCGTCCTCTGGAAACCGATGCCCGATCTTAAAACAGGTGCTGCAGCATGGATACTTGCCGGAGGAGCTCATCACACCGGATTCAGTAATGCAATAAATTCGGAATACATGGAGGATTTTGCCGGAATGATGGGTATTGAATACGTTATAATTGATAAAAAATGTAATTTGTCTGATTTCAGGAAGGAACTCAGATGGAATGAACTATATTACCATATTTCAAATGGGATTGGCTGATTGTGAACAAGTTTGAATTAATGATTTGGTTTATTGAAGCTTAATGAAAAACTATTCGAAATATTCGAAATACCTGGTTGCTGTGGATTGCATAGTTTTCGGGTATGATATTCAAAAAAAAATACTGAAGCTTCTACTTGTAAAGCGCAGTTTTGAACCTGCCAAAGGATCATGGTCACTACCGGGAGGTTTTGTGAAAGAGAAAGAGGACCTCGATGCGGCTGCCGGACGGGTTCTTCGTAAACTTACAGGGCTCTCAACCGTTTTCCTTAGCCAGTCGCATACATATGGCGAAACTGACAGGGATAGTGGTGCGAGAGTTATTTCAACAGCTTATTATGCGCTTATTGCCATAAGGGATATTGACCAGGAGCTGGCTAAGGATAACGGGGCCCACTGGCGTTCAGTATCTGAACTGCCCAGTCTCATTTTTGACCACTCTGATATGGTTAAAAGAGCTCTGACTGATCTTCAGTATCAGATAAAAGTCAAGCCCTTAGGTTTTGAACTGCTGCCGGAGAAATTCACACTTGTACAGCTGCAGGAGCTGTATGAAGCCATTTATCAGAAAAAAGTCGATAAGAGGAATTTCAGGAAGAAAATCCTCTCGATGGGAGTGCTTGAGAAGCTTGGGGAAAAGGAAAAAGAGACTTCTAAAAAGGGAGCCTGGTATTACATGTTCAATAAGGAACGGTATGAAAAGCTTAACAGTAATGGATTCAGTTTTAATCTGGATGTCAGTTAAGTGCCTAAAGTGCCTAAAGTTTGGAGTGCCAAAAGTTATATGTTATGCTTGAAAAATTAAAAGAGGAAGTATTTAAGGCCAACCTTGAATTGGTGAATGCGGGACTTGTGATCCATACCTGGGGTAATGCAAGCGGCAGGGACCCGAAGAGTGGAAGTATTGTAATTAAGCCATCGGGGGTCAGTTATGATTCAATGAAACCAGACGACATGGTTGTATTGGATGTGGAAGGAAATGTTATTGAAGGAAGGTACAATCCTTCAACGGATGCGCCTACTCATCTTCTCCTGTACAAAAAATGGCCGTCAGCAGGAGGCATTGTTCATACTCATTCAACATTTGCCACTTCATGGGCCCAGGCAGGCAGGGCTATTCCTGCATTCGGGACAACACATGCCGATCATTTTTATGGTGAAATTCCGGTAACAAGGAAACTTAAATCAGGTGAAATAGATTCAGATTATGAGATAAATACCGGAAAGGTAATAATAGCAACTTTCGGGAAATCAGACCCTATGCTGATACCCTCCGTTCTTGTGTATAATCATGGTCCGTTCTCGTGGGGAACCAATGTTCAGAATGCTGTTCGCAACGCTGTTGCTCTGGAAGAAATTGCCAGGATGGCATATTATACAGTTCAGCTGGGGAAGGATGATCCGGTAGGAGGGACTCTTCTGGATAAGCATTTTAACAGGAAACATGGAATCGGTGCATATTATGGGCAGAATAAGAAGAAGCATAAATAATTGATATGGATAAGAAGTATGTAATTGGAATTGACTATGGTACGGACTCAGTCCGTTCAGTGGTTGCTGATGCAGCAGATGGCAAAATCCCTGGGAGCTCTGTATTTGAATATCCACGGTGGAAACAGGGCTTATTCTGTGATCCTTCCATCAACCAGTTCCGCCAGCATCCTGCCGATTATATTGAAGGGCTTGAACAATCGGTTAAAGGAGCAATTGAAGGATTATCCTCCGATGTGGTTAGTTGCATCGCCGGTATTTCAGTCGATACAACCGGTTCAACACCTGTAGCAGTCGACAAAAACGGTGTTCCGCTGTCTCTTAAGCATGGATTTGAGTGCAATCCTGATGCCATGTTTGTCCTTTGGAAAGACCATACTGCTGTTAGAGAGGCTTCGGAGATCAATGAGCTGGCACGCTCCTGGGGCGGACCGGATTTCACGAAGTATGAAGGGGGTATCTATTCATCAGAATGGTTCTGGTCCAAGATCCTTCATATCCTGAGAACCAACAGCGATGTCAGAAAAAATGCATGGTCGTGGGTTGAACATTGCGACTGGATACCTGCACTGCTCACGGGAAATACCAATCCGCTTGAGTTGAAGAGAAGCCGCTGCGCTGCAGGACATAAGGCAATGTGGCATGAGGATTTCAACGGATTGCCTGATCAGCAGTTCCTTACACGACTTGATCCCCTTCTGGCAGGCATAAGAGAGAGACTATACCGAAATACTTATACCTGCGATATCAGTGCAGGAAACCTCTCACCTGAATGGGCTGAACGACTCGGACTTTCAACAAGCGTAAAAGTAGGGGCAGGTTCATTTGATGCACATATCGGAGCTATCGGAGGTGATATTAAACCTTACCAGCTCATTAAGGTTATGGGCACCTCCACGTGTGACATGATCATTGCACCTGTTTCAGAAGTGGGAAACAAGCTGGTGGCAGGTATCTGCGGACAGGTTGACGGTTCTATTGTACCCGGGATGATTGGCCTGGAAGCCGGACAGTCGGCTTTCGGAGATATCTACGCATGGTTCGGCAACCTGATTATGTGGCCGGTGAATAACATAATATCAGGTATGGAGTGGCTTGATGAAAACACCAGGAATAAAATAAAAGAACAGACTTCCGATAAAATTATTGCTGAGCTCAGCAGGCAGGCTGAGCAAATACCTCCTGATGAAACCGCTGTCGTAGCTCTCGACTGGATGAACGGCAGACGGACTCCGGATGCAAACCAGGAACTTAAGGGAGCTATTACAGGAATAACACTTGGTTCAGACGCACCAAGGATCTTCAAAGCGCTGGTGGAAGCAACTGCATTCGGATCAAAAATGATAAATGAAAGGTTCATCAGGGAAGGAATAAACATTGACGGAGTAATTGCAATCGGAGGCGTCGCCAAAAAGAATCCTTTTGTATTGCAGATAGTTGCTGATGTCCTTAACATTCCTATAAGAGTTGCCAGTTCAGATCAGACATGCGCACTGGGAGCAGCAATGGCAGCCTCAGTGGTGGCAGGAATCCATAAGGACATACCTGCGGCACAGAATGCCATGGGCGGAGGCTGGGAGAGAGAATACAGGCCTGATCATGATCGTGCTGCAAAGTATGAAGTACTGTTTAATAGGTACATGAAGTTGGGATCTATCATAGAAAAAGGTTTATCATGAAATTAAACTTAGTGAATCCTGGTGCTTTTTCACCGTTGCGCCTTTGCGCCTCTGTGCCTTTGCGCCTTTGTGTCAAAAAATAAAGTGAAACAGAAAAATGAATAAATCAAATCGGATAATAACAAAGGTAGCCCTGGCGGCAGTAATAATCCTCCTTACAGGTTTCGGTGGAGCAAAGAACCGGAAATTTGATATCAGCTTTAATTTAAATGACATACAGAGTTTCGTTCCATCCAATCAGATAGCAATATGGCTTGAAACTACTGACAGCAGCTACGTAAGGACTTTGTTCCTGAGTGAATATCTCTCTTATGGGGGATATAATATTCCTGAGATATGTAATGGCTGGTCATCAAAAACGAAGTGGGATGAAGTTACAAAGGAAGAGTTCGATGCGGTAACAAGCGCTACTCCACGTGTCGGTAACGTTAAGCTTAAGCTTGAGTGTCCTGCCAGTCTGGTTCCTGACGGGAAATATCTTATCTTTATCGAAGTTCATCTGGTTAATGAGTACAATGAATTGTATTCAGGAGAACTTACAATATCAGGAAAAAAGAGTGTTGCTGACCTTCAGGTGATATACAAACCCGGGAAATATCCAAAGAAAACAGAGGGAGACATCCTTTCAAATGTCAGGGTCATAGCAAAATAGATTGATTGTATAAAGGTACATGATAAAACATTTTTATAATATAAATTTCAAATCATGAAAGACAAAAAAAAATATTCGAGACGTGAGTTTATTTCTGCATCTGTAAAGGGAGCAGCAGTCCTTTCTGCAACCAGTATGCTTGGGAATGAAGCATTTGGAGCCTTTGAAAAGCCCGGTGGTATTCCAAGAAGGACTCTGGGTAAAACAGGGATGTCAGTATCCATACTCTCATTTGGTGGTGGTTCTCAATTCCTGAAAAATCCTGACGGTGAATGGGAAAAGCTTCTGCAGAAGGCACTCGACAGCGGCATTAACCTTTTTGATACCGCACCTGAGTACACAATTGCCAATTATTTCAAGCCCGGAGAAGTTAAAAAATCAGTTGGCAGCAGCGAGGAGCGTTTCGGGGAGATTCTATCACCTTACAGAAAGAATATCCACTTAATTACCAAAATCGATGGGAGGGATCCTGCAACAGTGAAGAAATCAGTTGAGGACAGCCTTAAGAACATGAAGACAGATTATCTCGATGCCCTTCTTATTCATGCAATAAGTGATAAAGACACTGTAGCTGACCTTGAAAAAGGGGTATACAGGGAGATTGCGGATCTGAAAAGACAGGGTATTGTGAAATTCATCGGTTTCTCAAGCATGGATAGCGGCGGGCGTTCAAAAGATATTCTGCAGAATCTCGATTTTGATATTGCAATGATGGCGATCAATCCGACAAAATACAGGAATTATGCATCAATAGCCGTTCCTGTTGCACGTGAGAAGGGAGTTGGTGTTATTGCTATAAAGGTTCTTCGTGATATTGTAGGCAAGGATGCCAAACCAGCCGAACTTTTCGAATATGTCTGGAGCGAAGCAGGTGTAGCTGCTGCCATGGTCGCTCATGTCGGGATGAAAACATTTGATGAGAATATAAAGCTGGCCGTAAAATATGGCAAGGCAACAGCGGCAAGCGTCAACCGGCAGGAGATGGAATTCCGTCTCGCCTCTTATGCCGGCCCGCATGCTCTTAGCTGGGCAAGACCGGATTACAGGGATGGTGGAATTATTGTTTAATATTTTAAAGAATGGTAAGACCTGTCAGGGTATTAACTATCATTGCAGGATGTGTATTGATGTTCATGGGATGTGCTGAAAATAAGACATCACCTGATGATTATCCCATACAGCCGGTTCCATTTACCTCCGTTAAACTGAGTGACAATTTCTGGGCACCACGGATAAAAAAGAATGCCGACGTTACTATCCCGATAGCCTTTCATCATTGTGAATCAACTGGCAGGATAAGAAACTTTGAGATTGCAGGTAGTATTGATACAGGGAAGTTCCAGACAATATATCCCTTTGATGATTCTGATGTTTTTAAGATCATAGAAGGAGCAAGCTATTCCTTTCAGACTTTTCCTGATCCCCAGCTTGAAGGATACCTCGATGCACTTATTTACAAGATTGGCCTGGCCCAGGAAGAGGATGGATATCTTTATACCAACAGGACAATTGCTGAAATGCATGGAGGTGAAGGTCTGCATGAATGGGCTGATGAAAAAAGATGGCTCCTTGATTCGGTATTGAGTCATGAACTGTACAACCTGGGTCATTTATATGAGGCAGCAGCTGCCCATTACCAGGCTACTGGAAAGAGATCACTGCTTGACATTGCACTTAAATCAGCCGACCTTGTAATAAATGATATAGGATGGGATAAGCTAAAGGTATATCCTGGCCACCAGGTTATTGAGATGGGTCTTGTTAAACTCTACAGGGTAACAGGAGAAAAGAAATACCTCGATATGGCATGCTTCTTTCTCGATTTCAGGGGTCCTAAAGGAGAGCAATACAACCAGGCCCACAAAAGAGTTATTGATCAGTCAGAAGCTCTGGGACATTCGGTCAGGGCTACATATATGTATTCCGGTATGGCCGATATTGCAGCCATTGAAAATGATACTTCATATCTCAATGCGATAACAAGGATATGGGAAGATATAGTATACAGAAAAATGTATCTGACCGGCGGTATAGGTCAAACCGGTGGAAATGAAGGCTTTGGAGATCCGTATGTATTGCCTAATATGTCTGCCTATTGCGAAACCTGCGCATCGATAGGAGATATTTTTTTCAATCACCGCCTTTTTCTTTTACATGGCGAGTCAAAGTACATAGATATTCTCGAAAAGACTCTTTATAATGCG
>Ga0209212_1000533_pt1 | contig 72998 bp, 32 predicted proteins | sample RifGroC2_FD_183996 | JGI IMG/M metagenome (GOLD analysis project Ga0209212, IMG submission 183996) | Groundwater microbial communities from Rifle, Colorado, USA - Groundwater C2 (SPAdes) (version 2) | ecosystem: Environmental > Aquatic > Deep subsurface > Groundwater | place: Rifle, Colorado...
GACAAGCGCCGCATCGGCCAGGTGCTGATGAACCTGCTGGAGAACGGCATCCGCCACACCCAGCGCGGCGGCAAGATAACCGTTTTTGTGAGTCCGCTGGAGGATTCGGTCTGCGTGTCCGTCAAGGACACCGGCGAGGGCATAGACCCCGAAGTCCTGCCCAAGCTTTTCCAGAGTTTTTACCAGCCGGCCGGCGGCAAATCGCCGCACGGGCGCCTGGGACTGGGCCTGTCCATCTCCAAGGAGATAGTGCAGAGCCACGAAGGGAAGATACTGGTGGAGAGCGAGGGCGTGGGTAAGGGTTCCGCCTTCAAGTTCACCATCCCTTTCGCCAAGGAGCCGCCCCCGGCCGACGCAGCCAAGGACGGGCAGCCCCAGAACGAAGGGCATCACTAAACTAAACGCGGGCGACAAGGAGCTTAATCATGGCCGTTCCTAAAAAAAACGTAACTGTTCTCATAGCAGACGACCAGACTCTCTTCAGGGAAGGTATCAAAGACCTGCTTGAGGACGAAAAGGGCATAACCGTAGTGGGCGAAGCCTCCAACGGCCCGGAAGTAGTGGCCATGGCCAAAAAGCTCAAGCCCGACGTTATCCTGATGGACATAAAGCTCCCGCAGATGGACGGCGTGTCCGCCACGAGGATAATCCGCAAGGACTGCCCCAACACCAACGTGCTGATCCTTTCCAGCTACGAGGACGAGGCCCACGTGACCGAGGCCATCCAAGCCGGCGCCAACGGCTACCTCTCCAAGATGCTGCCCGCCAGCGAACTGGTGCACGCGCTCAAGACCTTCACCAGCGAGGGCGTGATGATACCCCAGCCGATCATGGGCAAGCTCATCCAGGGCCTGCGCCAGATGGGCAACTCCGGCTACGACAGCGCTCCGGATTCGCTGACCGCCACCGAAATAAAGGTGATGTCGCTCCTGGGCAAAGGCAACAGCAATAAAGAGATCGCCGCCACCCTGGAATGCTCCGTTAAGACGATAAAGAACCACCTTAACAGCATTTTCCAGAAGCTGGGCGTGAACAACCGCACCGAAGCCGTTGTGAAGGCCATAGAGAAAGGTCTTATTTCCCCGGAAGACGGGCGTTAAGCCGTCCCGGCCGTGAAAGGCGGTTAGTCCCCGGGCGGGACTGGCCGCCTTTTTAATTTTAAGAGCGGCGGGCCGCAACAATAAAGAAACAGCGTGAAGTTATAATATATAGCTTGAAAAGGGCGGTTTTTGCTGGTATAACATCAGGATAAGGACGAGGATGCGAAAGCGTTTGGCCGAAATTTATACCGAGGTCGGGGCGCGCGCGGCGCTTTGCGGGCCGTGCCCGCTCTGCCTGCTGCCGGGGCGCGGGGTTTTACGCCGCCGGCCAGGGCAGACCACGGTGGAGTACCTGCTGCTGCTGGCCGTGGTGGCCGGCATGGCGGCCATGATGGCCGTACTGTTCCATAAGCGCATCCTGGGCGGCATCTTTACGCTGGTGGGCATGATCATAGGCGCGGGGCAGCCTAAATAGCCGGCGGGAGCTGGAAGAATTAATTTTATGAAGAGCATGAAGGGAGAAGAAAACTTTTTCTGGCGGCCCGCGGCGCGCGCCGGCCAGATCCTTATCCCGTCCCTGCTGGTGATCCCGTCGCTGCTGCTGTTCGTCTACCTGCTGTTCGAGACCACCAAGGTCTCCAGGGAAAAGATCCGCCAGCAGTTCGCGGTGGACTCCGCCGCCTTCATCCAGATGGGCGATTACACCAATCTGCTCAACCGCACCGCTTACGTCAACGGCGCTTTCCCGTACCGCATCTTCAAAGAGGCCTACGAGTGCCCGCCGGAAGACCCCATGAGCATGGCCGACGGCAGCGACACGAAGACCTGCCCATACGACATGCTGTACGCGGCCGGGGCGTTCCCCAAATACAAGAGCGATATGAAAGGCCAGCCGCCGGCCTCGCTGGACGATAAACCCAAGTGGGAGATAGAGTTCGACAATACCGCGCGCCCGGAATTCATCGCCAATCCCACCTCCTCCAATTCCAAGCCGCTCTTCGACCTGATCACCTGGGACCAGGGCATGAAGATCATGATAGAGTGGAACACGGCCATAGGGTATTACAAGTTTTACGCGCAGGTTTACACGCTGCTGGGCTCGGTGGAGGAATCCCAGTGGACGGTCTTCGACCGCCTTACGGAGAATTTTAATTTTTTCCGCAAGTCCTATTACCTCAACGCCAATACGCCCGACTGCGTCAGCAACCCGCAGATCTGCGGCAACGACGGGCTTTACAGCACCGGCGGCTTTTTCGGCAGCAAGCTGGCCAAGAATAATAATTTCTTCATGCACTATATCCAGAAGATCACCTTCTACGCCAAAAAGTTCAGGGGCGGCCTGATCCCGTACGACCTGGCCCATCCCGTAGAGCCGATGGACATGACCTCCATGTCGCCCAACGGCCTGTTCCAGCTGGCCACGGTGAGCGACGCCGCCCTGGATAAACTGGGCAACGGGCTGGACGTTTACCAGGGCTGGGATGCGCCGACCAACTATTTCAACGTGAAACTCAATATACTCGGCAAATGTAAGGAGACGGGCAGGCCCTGCGTGCACGCGCTGATCGCCACGCAGTGCCCGCAGCTTAAGTCCGGCAACAACTGCGTGTGGCCCAACCCCACGCCCAAGTACCAGACGAGGCTTTACCCGTGAGCGCGTTATGAGGACCGCCATAAAGACCATCGCCGGGCGCCTGCGGCGCGGCGCCGCCGCCCTGAGGGGCGGCCGGCCGGGCCAGGCCATGACCGAAGTGGTGCTGCTTTTCCCCATCTTCCTGATAATCGTCTTCATGACGGCCAAGATCTTCGCCATCCTGGTGCTGGTGCAGAAACTGGAGATCTCCTCGTATTACGCGGCCCGCCGCTGGCAGCTGGATTCCCACCTGAACGCCGACCATGTGGGCTGGGACGACGGGACCCTGAAGAAGGATATAGAAAGGAACGTGCGCGGCTATATCGGCTTCGACACGCCGGCGGTCTCCAAGTTCCTGAACCTCAAGGACCTGAAACTGGACGTGGTGCGCACGCAGGTCTGGAACGTGGTGACCCTTACCGTCGTCACCAGCCCCGCCGGAGTAAAGATGCTCTGCAAGTACCCCAAGCAGGCGGTCTGCGCCGCCCCCTACGGGGCGGCCTGCATGAACGGCCACGATTATCTGTGCCAGGGCGGCAAGCAGCTGGAAGTCATAAAGTACGTGCCCAACCGCGACAGGCCCATACAGTTCGTGCTGCCCGGCCTGAAATAAGCCCCTTTAAAAGGACTTTCGTTATGTTCTGGTTCAAACTTAAAATGTTCCTGGAGCGCCACTGGGTGACGCTCGCCATCGTCGCCGTCTCCGTGACCGCGGTCGTTTTCCCCGTGTGGTACCTGGCCGGCATCGAGGAGAACACGCGCCGCTACATCATCAGCATGAACGTGGCCAGCATGCCGTGGATGGTGCTCAATACCATCATCTTCGTCGGGTTCCTGTACCTGATGCAGAGCGGCGGCTTCGGCGCCCTTAAGACCACCAAGGTGGACGCCCGGGCGGTGAACATACGGTTTTCCGACATAATCGGGCTGGAAGAGGCCAAGCGCGAGGCCTGGGAAGTGGTGCAGCTCATCAAGGACCGCACCCGCGTTAAGGCCATCGGCGGCAAGATCCTTAAAGGCGCCCTGCTGGTGGGCCCGCCGGGTTGCGGCAAGACGCTGATGGCCAAGGCCGTGGCCACCGAGGCCGGCGTGCCTTTTTTGAGCGTATCGGGCTCGGAATTTGTGGAGGTTTTCGTCGGCGTGGGGGCCAGCCGCGTGCGCAAACTTTTCAAGCAGGCCAGGGCTTACGCCAAGGCCTACGGCGCCTGTATAATATTTATCGACGAAATAGAGGTGATAGGCCGGCGCCGCATCCTTTACGACGCTTTCGGCGGCGGTTCCGAGACCAACAGCACGCAGAACCAGCTGCTGGTGGAGATGGACGGCCTGTCCGGCAGCGACGCCAATATCATAGTTTTCGGGGCCACCAACGCGCTGGAAGGCCTGCTGGACGAGGCGCTGCTGCGTCCCGGCCGCTTCGACCGCAAGATCTTCGTGGACAAGCCCAACCTCACCGAGCGCGGGAAACTCTTCTCCTACTACCTGGGCAAGGTAAATTACGACCGCACCATGGACCTGGGCCGCCTGGCACGCAAGGCCGTGGGCAGTTCCCCGGCGGACATCGAGAACGTGGTAAAAGAGGCGGCCCTGATAGCCGTGCGCAATTCCACGCAGCGGGTTTCCTATAAGGATATAAGCGCGGCCATAGAGCGCATCGAGCTGGGTGTGGCCCACCGCCTCAGCATGACGCCGCGCGAGCGCGAGCGCATCGCCTGCCACGAGGCCGGCCACCTGGTGACCATCTACCTGGCGCACCCCACCGACGACGTTTTCAAGGCCTCCATCCTGCACCGGGGCGGGGCCCTGGGCGTGGTGCACCACATGCCCACCGAAGAGATCCACGTGCCGGACAGGGACAGCTTTATCGGCTGGCTGCGCGCCTCGCTGGGCGGCTACGCCGCGGAGAAGATAAAATACGGCGTCACGTCCTCCGGCGTCGGTTCCGATTTCGCCTCCGCGGTCCGCACCGCGCACCGCATGGTTTGGGGTATGGGCATGGGTAAGAGCGGCTTTATCGGCGACTATTCTTCAATATGCAGGTCCGAGCGTTCCGCGGTGATAACCGACATGCTGGAGAAAGAAACCCAGGAACTTATGCGCGAACAGCTGACCGAAGTGGAGAAGCTGCTTACGGAGAACTGGAAGATAGTAGAGCGCTTCACCGCCGAACTTATCAAGCGCGAAGAGTTGGATTATGACGAAATAGCCGTGATCTTCGGGGAGTTCGGCAAGCCGTCGCGCATGCTGCAGCCCTCCTCGGAAGCCGAGGCGGCGCCCGTGCCGCCCGCCCCCTGGGAGTCCGGTGGGTAGGGGACGCTGCTTCCTAACTTCCTAACTTGTCAAAGTCCCTAAGGGAAAGGCGGTAGTTTAGGAAGTTAGGAAGCAGCGTCCCCTACCCCTTGAAAAATGAGGTTTCCTCTGCTATAACATTAGGGTAAAAATAAGGGTCTTGGCGATGGTCCCCAACCAGTCTCCAGACCTTTGGATTTTTTTATTGCGGCCGTGCCTGGAGGGTATATGGCTACCGAAGAAGAAAAAAACGAAGACGGCGCCCCGGAGACCCCGGCCGAACAGCGGTCCAGGAATTACTGGTGGCTGTCGCTGGCTTTTATATTCCTGTTCCTGGCCGGGGGCGGCTACTACGCGCTGACCAATATGGGCGCCGCCGCGCATAAGCTCGTCAGCGGGGAGAATTACACCCAGCTTTCCTCCAACAGCGCGGCCTACAGCGGGGCCGGCGCCCTGCAGAAGAGCGATAATTTCTTTTCTTCCGAAGAGCCGGCACCCCTCGCGGCCGGCGCCGCCGGCGGCGTAGCGGCTGGTTCGGACATGCTGAAGGCCGCCGAGGACCGGCAGCTTCTGGCTTCGGGCGCGGATTCCGGCGCCGCCTCCTCCGCCGGGGCCCAGGCCGCGGCCGACGGGCAGCCCGCCGGCTCCGGCGCCATGGCCGCGCTGGCTTCCGGGACCTTCTCGGCCAAGCTCCAGGCCAGGACTTCCGGTTTGGCCGGCCGTTCCGGCTCCCAGGCGTCCAAGACTACCGGCGCCAGCGGGCAAACCGAGGCTTTCGAAGGTGGCGCGCCGGCCGACGGCAAGCCCTCCGTACAGCGCGAGACCAATGCCGCAGCCGCGCCCAAAAAAGGCGCCTCCACCGGCGTGCTGAGCGCTCTTAAAGGGGCCTTTCGCGCCTCGTTCTACGGCGCGCGCATCGCCTCGCACGACTCCGCCAGGAGCTGGATCGCCAAGACTTTCGACGCGACGCCGGAATATGACACCGCCATACAGTACGATGACAAAATGCGCTCCAAGCTGGACAAGATAAACCCCGATTCCATCCCTAAATTCCTGCGCGAGCAGGACGTGAGCGCGGCCGAGGCCAAGACGCTGGCCGCCGCCGAGGTGGGCAAGCCCCAGGTGGACGTGGAGGGCACAAAACAGGCCCTGGAGAACGATAAGGACTACCAGGCCAAGAAAATGGCTCAGGATATGGCCGCCGGCGCGGTCGATCCCATAGGAAAACTCTTTTCCGGCGGCGGCAACACCAGCCGCAACGAAGACGAAACCGACGGGGCCGCGGAGGGCCGGGCCTTTGTAGCTCCCGAGGATGAAGCCTCTTACGGCCAGGACCAGCTGGACGAGTATATGTCCGTGAACGGCTACGGCGCGGAATGCGGCTGCACGCAGACGGCCCCCTGCTGCTGCCTGCCGCAGAACTCCGCCACCAACTCCTGCCCCATGTACGGGCCCTTCCTGCCCAATGACCCTTGCGGCAATTACACTACTGATCTTACCGGGGATTTCCCGCCGCTTAACACGTATACGCAGTTGCCGGCTTAATAGGGACGATACAACATGAATAAATTCCGCTTACCGTTCCTTTTGCTCCTGTTCGCCGCAGCCTGTTCCGAGAAAAGTCTTTATCCCGACGCCCTGAAGGCGTTGGAAAGGCACGGCTATCGGGAATATCCCCAGGGCAAAGTAATGGAGATACTGCAGGCCAAAGGTTTTGCCGGCCTGACCGAACTGGACAGGCGCGCCGCGCTCGTAGGGAGCAAGCGGCGCGTCCGCGAGCTGCCCGAGCGGGCCAACGTTTCGGCCGGCCTGCTGGCCGGGTACAGGCAGGGCGCGGTGTACGTGCTTAAGGTTTTTCAGAACTCCCCCGCGGCGGCCGCCGGCCTTAAAGACGGCGATAAAATAATAGAAATAGACGGCATAAAAGCTGCGCCCCAGGTGGTGGCGGAGCGGATGGACGAGAGCTTCGGTTTTGCCCTGAAGGCCGAGCGGCGCACGCCAAAAGGCGGCGTGCCGGTAGCCGCGCAGGTCAAAAGAACTGGGTTCTACTTCCCCCTGATATTCGGTTTTTACGATCCGGACGCGCGGACGGCTTATGTTAAAATAGGCATGTTCGTGCAGGGCTCCAGTGCCACCGTCATGGGCGGCCTTGAGGCCCTGGCCGGCCTGGGAGCGAAAAAGGTAATATTCGATCTGAGGGATAACAAGGGCGGCATGCCCGACGAAGCGGCCGGCCTGCTGGGCGCTTTCGCCGCCAAGGCCGGGCCGGTCCTGGAGCTGAAGTCCAGGCATAAGGGTTATGCCAGAACGTACGAGGCCGGCGGCCGCGGCAAGTTCGCCGAGATGAAAACGGCGGTGCTGGTGGACGGCACAACGGCCATGGCGGCCGAGGTCTTCGCCCAGGCCCTTAAAGAACTGAACGGCGCGCGCATAGTGGGCGGGCCCACCGAGGGCAATGTGTCCCTTATCCGCACCTTCCGGCTGGGGCGCGGCCAGAAAGGCCTGGAGTTGACCGTGGCCAGGATGGTCCCGCCCTCCGGTGTCGACCTGGAAGGCGGCGGTGTGGCGCCCGACTTTAAAACGGAGCTGACCCGTGAGCAGGAGGGCGAACTGCACGAGGCGTGGAACGCCGCCAGCGAAACGTCCCTCCTCGGCGACCGCGCCTACGCCAAAGCCATGGAACTTCTGAACGAATAAGTCCCTAAATAAAAGGCGATGGCGGCTTATTCTTAGACTGGAGTTATGTAATTTAATATAATTCGGGATAAAGAGTTGTAATATGGGTCGGAGCTTACAGGTGCTTTTTTACAAACTTAAATACATCGCGGTCCTTCCGCTGCTGCTGATGGGGTCTCCATCGTCCGCCGCGGGGCCCGGCACCGCCGCCGCGGACTTCCTTAGCATCCCGGTGGGGGCGCGGGAGACCGCCCTGGGCGGGGCCTTCACGGCCGCTTCCGCCGACGCTAACTCCGTGTTTTACAATCCGGCCGGCCTGGCGCTGGTGGAAACCACGGAACTCGCCTACTCCTACAATAATTATTTCTCGGGTATTTCCCAGCAGTGGCTGGCCGCGGCCAGGCCGTACGGTGACGGCGCTCTTGGCCTGGGCGTGAATTATCTGAAAGTCTCGGCCTTCGACGCTTATGACGCTTCCAACAACGGCATAGGTTCCGTGTCCGCCTATGACCTGGCCGTTTACCTCGGCTACGGCCGCGGGCTGGAGACGGGGCTGAAAATGCTTCCTTCGCTGCGCTACGGCGCTACCGTGAAATATATTTCCGAAAAGCTGGATTCCAGCAACGCTTCCGGCTACGCCCTGGACGCCGGGCTCCTGTTCCTGACCGGGATAAAGAACCTCCGGCTGGGACTGGGGTTGGAGAACCTGGCGTCCAGCCGCCTGGAGTTCATAAACGGGGGGGCCCGCCCTGCGCGCAATTTCAAGACGGGGGCCTCGTATTTTATCGGTTCCCGCGGCGGCGCGGCGGCCGCCCGGCTTTCGGCCGACATGAATTTCCCCGAGGACGGGCCTAGTTACCTGTCCGCCGGCCTGGAACATACCCTTTACGGCGCTCTCTCCCTACGGGCCGGTTATACGGCTCTTGGGGACCTGTCCAACGGCCTCAGTTTCGGCCTTGGGCTGGGGCTGCCCGGGCGCGCCGGCCGGGATATACGCCTGGATTATTCCTACGGCTCCTCCTACGACCTGGGGAATGTTCATAAATTCGGGCTTAGCTGTAAATTCGGTCCTGCTAGCGCGCTGCCCCTTTCACCGGCGCCGCCGCGGCGGGAACAGGATTGACGATCATATGGCCCGGATAACAAAATATTCCTTCTTTTTTCTCGCTGCGGCATGTTTGCCGGCCGCGCCCGGCGCCGCTTCGGCCAATGTCCCGCTGACGGGCGGGGTTTTCAGCGCGGCGGTGTTGGCCTCCCTGTCCGGCGGCGCGCCGGCCGCGGGCGGAGTGCTTACGCTTACCGCCGTCAACATGGGCGGGCCTTCGTTTTCCATAACCGCGCCGAGCGGCGGTAATTTCGTCCTGGAGACCGGGGCGGCGCCGGCGGTCATCTCTTACGAGACCGCCCGGACGGACCTTGGCGCGGCGCATTGCTACCCCGTGCCGTTCAAGCCCTCCGCCGGCCATACTAAAATAACCTTTACCGGCCTTACCCGGGCCGCGCGCGTGCGCGTCTATACCCTGGGCGGCAAGCTGGTGCGCACGCTGGACAAGTCGGACTCCGGCGAGTCCCTGGACTGGGACGTCAAGAATTCCGCCGGCGAGAACCTTGTCAGCGGCGTATACCTTTTTGTCGTAAATAGCGGCGCCCAGACGGCGACCGGGAAACTTATGGTGATAAGATAGCGGAGACTACCTATGAAAAAAAACGGATCGTTCTTTAAGACCGCCGCCCTGCTGGCGGCGCTGCAGGCGCTGGCGCCGCTGGCGGCCGGCGCGGGCGTCCCTCTGAAGATAAATTTTCAGGGCCGCCTGGCCGAGAGCGGCCTGCCGGCCGAGGGGTCCAAAACTTTCGTCTTTAAGATCTATGACGCCTCCTCCGGCGGCAACCTGCTCTGGACCAGCCAGTCGCAGGCGCTCACCCTGACGCAGGGCGTTTTTAGCGCGGCGCTTTCGGCGGGCACGCCGGCGGACCTCTCCACCGGGACTTTTTCAGGCGCGCGCTACGTAGAGATGGTGGTTAACAGCGTCGTCCTGGCCCCGCGGCAGGAGATGGTGTCCGCCCCTTACGCTTTGGTGGCGCAGGCGCTGGCGCCCGACGCGAAGATAATCACGCCGATAACAACCGTAACGGCGGACTATACAATAGCCGATGGGGACGGTACCATCCTGGCCGACGCGACCGCTAACGACGTAACTGTCACTCTGCCCGCCGCCGCCGTCTCCGCGGGGCGCACCTATACCGTAAAGAGGATGGATGGCGCCGCCGGCTTACCCTCGGTTTGGATCGACTCTGCCGGCGGAACTATTGACGGCTCGGCCACTATTGAACTTACCGGCCAATATTTCTTTTTCGTTTTCCAGAGCGACGGGGCGCAGTGGGTGCGCATAGGCGGCGCCATTTAAGGCCTTGGCTTTTGAGGCGGTTGCCGTGCTGATTGACTTGTCAAGGCCGCAGGCCTTGACAAGGGGTATTTATCTGCTATAATATATTGCGGTAGTGGTGCCCCGCTCTTTTGGCGCAGTGTAGTGCGGCGTAGCAGCGGTCGGGTTGCGGTCGCAGACAGGCGCGGTGCGGTGTGAGGCTGCTGAGTGCAGGTTGGCGAACAGCGCGCGGTGTGTGTCCCAAAAGAGCGGGGTGTTTATTTGAAGCAGTACACCGATAATAGCAAAGCCGGCTAAAGCCGGCGGCGCAAAGCTTAGGGCCCGCGGGGGTTGCCTGGCTGCCGAAGATGACTATGAACAAGAGGTCCTGCCTCTGTTACGTGTTTTTAAGCGCCGTTGCGGCTTTTGCCGTAGCGGTATTTTTTTGCCCGGGGCGCGAAACATCTATTTTGCCCGCCTGTAACCTTTTCGCAACATTATTTATATATTATAATTGTATAGTTATGGCTGTTCCGATGCGGAGACTTTTGTTCCCGTCGGGCCGTCTTTTGCGTTGTCTGCCGTAAAGCGTAATGTATATATGCATAATAATTCAGACGCTAAGAATCCGTTCGCAAAAAAAAGCCTGGCGCTTTATATAGCGCTGTCTATAGCCGCGCTTTGGCCCGCCGGAGTTTCCGGCGCCGAGAAGAAAGCCGCGGCTCCCGAGGCGAAGCCCGGTATCGAGGCGGTTAAAAAAGACCTCAAGGCCACGGACCATAAAAAAAGAAGGGAAGCCTTGAAGTCCCTCGGCGGCGTCCAGGCTCCGGAAAAGCAGGGCCTGCTGCGGGAAGCGCTGACCGATGAAGACCCGGCCATCAGAGAGAACTCCGCCAGGATGATAGGTTCGTCCAAGGACGCTTCGGCTTTCAAGACCCTTTCGGACGCGCTGGCCTCGGTTGACAAATCTTCCAGGCTGGGACTACTGGAGGGGCTGGGGGACCTGGGCGACAGGAGAGCGGTTAAGCAGATCGCGGGGTACTTGACCGATGAGGACAGGAATACCCGCTGGAAAGCGGCCGAAGTCCTGGGCCGCCTGGGTGGCGACGATGGCGTGGATGTCCTGCTTAAGGCCGCCAGGGAAGACAAGGACGATTTTGTCAGGAAGGCCGCGGTGGAAAGCCTGGGCAAGACAGGTACAAAGAGCGCGGCGGCGGCTTTGAACGCCCTGAAAGCCGGGCCCGATAAAAAAATAGCCGCCTGGGCGGCCAATGTGCTGAAAGCGGCGGGCAAGTAGCGGCCAGACAGGGCTGCCGAGCTAATTTATGTTGAGAGCGGAAGAAAAAAAAGCATTGGGAAATAAGGGGATCTTTAATTTAATATCCCTTTTAGGCCCGCTTTTCGCCCGCATTTATGCAAGGGGGGGCGCCGGTTTGCTGGCGCTGCTCCTGGCCGGTTTTGTCTCCAACGTCTCGGCCGGCCCGGCCTATATAGGTGAAGGCGACACTATCCCCGGTTCGCGCAGGGGCGTCATCTTTCACCAGGCCACCAGCCGCTACTACATCTTTTACAGGAACGACACCGGCAAATACAGCTGGCGTTCCTCCCAGGACGGCATAAATTGGGGAGCGGATGAGGAGGTTTTCCCAGCGGCCGATATGCCTATAGCCGGCAGGACCGCCGCCAGTTTCGGGTCTATCTGGCATGTGGCGGAGTCTTCGCGGGTCTATGTGGCCATACAGGACAGCGTCGATACGGACGCCGACTTGGCCACCCCGCCGCAAACCCCGGCATACGCGCGCTACGGGACGCTGCAGGCCGACGGGTCCATAATCTGGTCCGGGGTCATAAATTTCTCCATAGAGGGTACCCTTATAAATGACAATCAGTCGGACCCCTATGGCGGCCGGTCCATAAGCATCTGTTTCTCCGAGAACGGGGCAGACGACAAAGTGCATATCGCCGCGACAGGCATTGTGGACGGTGATAACGAGAACGGTTTTGTGGCCGTGGTCACCAATGCCGGTCTTACCGGCCCGGTTTTGAACGGCCTGGATGAGATCTTCGCGGAACAGGGCACTAACGGCATCGGTTTCGACCCGTACCCCAGCGTAGTGCCCATGGCGGCCGGCGGCGCCATGGTCCTGCAGCGCTTCAGCACCACGGACGGCGGCGCTCCCAGCAATATCGGCTGGGGCCTGCTTTCAGCCGCCGGGAACCTGTCCGGCGACGGCGACACCACCTCCGAGCTTGTCTCTTTTAACGCCTATACCTACAGCCCCCTGGCCGACGGCCAGATGATGATAGACAACCCGGACGCGCCGGGAGAGGTGCATACCGCTTTTATCGGCACCAACGGGGAACTCTATTACAGGCGGCGCAGCAGCGCCGGGGTCTGGACCGGGGCTATCCTTGTGGACGCTGACGGGGCGACCATAACCACGCCGTACGCGCGGCCGACCATAACTTTCGTGAAAAATAATATCTGGTGGGCATATATAATCTATGAGTCCACTTATAATTCCGTGAACTACGCCGTAGGGCCGGCCACGGCCGCGGCTACTACGGACTTCACTATAGTGCGGGATTGGCAACTGGTGGGAACTTCCCCGCAGTCGCCGCAGTACATTTACGCGCCTTACCCGCTGCCTGTGATCTATACTGACAATACGGCCGTAAAAATGGCCAGGATCCCGACTTCCTCCAACGCCAATCCCCGGCTTACCTACGCGCAGGACTCAACCCTAAAGACAACGCCGGCCACCGTCGGCATCAATTCTACTGTGGGGTTGACCATATACGGTTCCGGCTTCCAGCCGGGCAATATCGGTCTGTCCGTCTATAACTCCGGGACGGAGGAGGCCGACGCCGCTATCTCCGTGACCGGAACGCAGTACCATTCCGCCTCTTCTTTTACCGCTACCGTCAGTATCGGCGGCCTGGCTTCGGGCGGCTACAGGGACCTAATGGCGACCAACTACGACGCCAGGGAATCCAACATCCTGATCTCTTCTCTGGCGGTGACCGTTCCCGTCTCGGACCTGACCTACCCCGTGGAACCTATCCTTTATTCCAGCGGTATCGCTAATATAACCGGTACGGCCGCCTCCTCGCCCTCCATGGGCCAGACCGATATCGCGCCCCGGCTCAGAATAACCAGGGACGACAATTACCAATGGGACAGTATCGCCTATGTGGACCCGGCTATTTCGGGCGAACAATGGATACAAGCCACCGGTGGCATAGCCTCCTGGACGCACCTGGGCTGGCCCAATGACGCCGTGGCGCAGACCGACGGGCGGACTTTCACCATTGAGAGCCACGGCAGGACCAACGACGGGGGCGTAGGAAATCCCTCCGGCGCGGTAGTGTTTAAGATAGACAAGAGCGGCCCCGGCGTGAACTTCACGTTCCCGCTGCCCAACTCGAGCAATAAATCCATCACCAACCTGCAGGGCACCGCCTCGGACCCCGGCGTGGGCATAAAAAGAGCCCAGGTGCAGCTGATAGATTCCGGTAATAACCTGATAGGCGACGGCGCCGCCGACGACACCTATTGGACCGGTTTCGACGCCACCGGTTTTCAGGCTTCGGCCACCTGGTTCTATATGGTGCAGCTGCCGTCCCCGCCCGGCGCACTGACCGATTACGCCTGCGGCGATGAATGCGTCAATAAATCCTTCAACTGGATAATCAAAGCCGTGCCGGACGATATCGCCCATACGAAACTGCCGGCCTGGACCGACGGGCGGAAATACCGCGTGCAGGCCAGGGCCTACGATATGTTCAACCCGGTCACGGTCGGCCTCAGCCGCGATTTTTATTACGACATAACCGCCCCGACCCTGACCGTCACCACCCCCGGCCAGCTGATGCAGACCGAACCCGTCAGCCTGGACGAGCCTGACAATGTGTGGCGCAGCGGGTTTAATTTGCTCACCGGCAGCCTTACGGACAATGTGGTAGATAACGTCATGGGTGTAAGGAATACCCGCTACTGCGTTTATGAGCAGGGCGGCGCCGATAAGTGGGGTTCCGGCTGCGCCTCCCCGGGCCCGGTCTACGCCGTCAGCCAGTACGCCCCCGCGGCGGACCCGTACAACTTCAGTGTGGACGTCTCCACCAACTGGAAGGACGGTTTCTGGTATCACCTGGCGGTTTACGCCGACGACGCCGCGGGCAACTCCACCGGCACCGCCCTTTCCCCCGCGGTGGGCGGTTATTTCCTTTACGACGGCGGCGTAAACCGCCAGGTGATCTCTTTCCCCGTCAACGGCGGGTATTACGGCCTGAACTCACTGGCCGTCCTGCTCGGCACCGCCAACGACCCTATTTCAAAGATAGGCAGCGTGGAGTACCGCCTGGAACATCCCCCGCTGGCCAAGTGGAGCAAGGCCGCCGCCAACTGGGTGGACCAGACCGGCAGTATCTGGAACCTGGCCGGCACCACCACCACCGTGCCCTACTCCGTCTGGCAGTCCTCGGAGACGCAGGAGGCCGGCAAGTGGCTCTCCGGCGAGGAGTATACTTTCGTGGCGAAGTCCAGGGATAAGGCGCTCAACTATTCGGCCGTTTACTCCACCGTGGTGTTCAAGTACGACGCCACGGCGCCGGATACCGTAGTGCTCAACCCGGTGGAGGGCGCCACCTACTCCGACACGGCCCTCACGGAGATTTCCGGCACCGCCAAGGACATGCCCGACACCACCCGCCAGTCCGGTATGAACATGAGCTGCATAGGCGTTCAGCGCCAGTCGGACCTGCTGTGGTGGAACGGCACTGTGAACGGCTGGCAGGCCGTCCGCAACGATTCCTGCCAGTCGCCGGCCGACGACTGGGCGCATCAGAGCATGGGCGGTTTCTGGACCGGCGTCCCCACCGCGGAAGAATTCCTGGTTTACGCCTGGTCGCAGGACAACGTCGACCTGCCCGACGAGACTTATAGGAACGTCGGTTCCTCCACCACGCTCAAAAAGCATTTCAAGTACGAGGTGCAGCCGCCCACCTCCACCATTATCTCCCCTGTCCACGGCGGCTGGTACAGCAATAACGCCGGCTACCAGCTCACCGCCGTGTTGGGGACGGCCCTGGACCTGCCGCTGGCCGGGCTCGCCTCCGGCGGCTCCGTCAGCGCGATGCAGGCGGAAGTGCTCGACGAGGTGCTGCTGACCTGCTGGAACGGCTCAGATTTTTCCGGCACCTGCGACAGCGTCGCCACCTGGAAGGATATGGCGCTGGTGGCTGACAGCACCTATTCCTACAACGCCTCCGCCCTGTTCGCCGCCGCCGTGGAGGGCCGGGTGTACCGCACCAGGGTGCGGGCCATGGACAGCGCGCTCGACAAGAACAACGCCGTCAAACCCAACGTGGAAACCGCCTTCGTTTACGGGCGCAACCAGAATACTTTCAGGCCGGACCGCACCGCGCCCACGGCGCTGATACAGGACCCCTCTACCGCGGACGTCTACGTTTTCAGCTCCGTTTCGGGTATCGCTCAGGATTCCTACACCCCCATAAAGAAGGTGCAGGTCGCCTATTACAGCGTGGTGGCCAGGAAATGGTGGAACCCGGCCACCGCCGGCACCTTCGACCTGGGGGACGACGTCAATCCCCCTCCGGAGACCGCCTTCGTCGAGGCTTCCACCGACACCGCCAGCCCGGTCAACTGGTCGGTGAGCGGTTCCAAACTTCCCATCCTTGAGAACGCCAAGAGCTACATGGTGTTCGCCAGGGCCATGGACGCCGTGGAGAACAAAACGGCCTGGCCCGGCTACGCCGGCTTTACCACGCCTCCCACGCAGTCCGCGCTGATCAAGATAAATAAGGTCACCCCGATGCCGGACTCGGTCATTTCCGTGCCCGGCAGCGGCGCCCCATATTACAGGCCCGCGGACCTGGCCACCATAAGCGGTACTTTGGCGGCCGGCAACACGGTGCAGTTGATGGTGACCAATGTGACGGCCGAGCCCGACCTGGTCTGGACGCCCGGCGGCTGGATCTCCACCGTAACCTACCTGGCCGGCTGCACGGACGAAAGCTACGTGGTGGGCCAGTCTTCCTGCGGCTATTTCGGCGTGGACACCATTTCCGGCCCGGACTGGTATAAGGGCGTCGGCGGCATCTGGCCGGCCGGCGCCAATAAGTTCAGCGTCAAATCCAGGGCCGCGGCCGACGCCACCCTGGAGATCACGCCTTTCATGGAACGTTTCTTTTACGTCGACGGCGAAGACCCGTCCACCACGCTGGTCGAGCCCAACGCCGAGTATGAGCGCAGCCTGCCCTCCATTTACGGCACGGCCACCGACTCCGGCGCCGGCGAGATAAACACCGTCGAGGTGGCCATTTCCACCCTGTCGCAGACCTATTACTGGGACGGGAACAGTTGGGAGCTCTCCGCCACGTGGCTCAGCGCCACGGCGGCCGACGGCAGCTTCGATTCCAACTCGGAAGGCTGGTATTTCAACTCCCCGCTGCCGCCTTTCGTCAACAGCGTGACCTACGAGGTGCAGGTAAGGGTCACGGACAAGGCCGGCCGGGTAAAATATACCCCGGCGCCTTACCAGCAGTTCACCATAGACACGGCCTCGCCCACGGCGCGCCTGGCTTTCCCTTCGGGGGCCGTCGGAGTTAACTCCGTATCGGCGCTGTCCGGCACCGCCTCGGACAACGGCAGGAACGAAGGCGTGCAGGTGGCCGTACAGCAGTGGGGGAGTCCGCAGCTTTGGTACGACGGGGACGGTTTCGACGTGCTGGGGACGGTCCCGGTCTGGGTGGATGTGAACGCGCTCAACGGCTTTCTGTCACCCGACGCCACCAGTTGGGCCCTTTCCCCGGCCGGCCTGAACACCAGCTTCCCCGGAGGGATAAAATACCTGCTGCTGGCCAGGTCCACCGACGTGGCTGGCAATCTCCAGACGCAATTCGACGTGCCCGTCTCGTCCAGGGTGTTCTTCGTCGACAAGGTCGCCCCCGTCACGGCCATCCAGCTGCCCGTGGACGACGCGGACGGGGTGAGCGGGCGGTATACATCCGCCAATATAGGCAAAGCAGTCACCTCGTCCAGGTTCTACGGGGCCGCCGTTGACGCTTTCTACGCGCAGAATAACGCCGGGCCGGAGGAGACCAGGCTGCGGCTTTCATATCTGTCGGCCGGAGACACCTGGTACTGGCTGGGCGCGTCCTTCAGTTCGGGCACCGCGGCCGAGGCGGCCTCGTGGCTGACGGCCTCCGGGGCGGGGGCCTGGCTCTACACCAACGATATTTTATGGCCCGCGGGAGACAGGGAGTATCTGCTGGAGGCCAGGTCCATGGACGCCACCCGCCTTGTGGACGGCTCCGGTTCCGGCAACTGGGAAACCACGGTGAACCCCGGCATCGACTATATACGCTTCATAGTCGACGATACCCCGCCGGCCGTGGTAATAACCTCGCCCACGGCCGTCGCGCTTAAGACTCTTGCGCGTATAGACGGCACCGCAAATGCCGTGCTGGCCGGGCATCAATGGACCGACATAAGGATCTCTACTACCGGGGCGGGCGTGACTAAATACTGGGACGACGACACCTCCGCCTGGGTATCGGCGGCGCAAACCTGGAACCAATCCGTGATGTCGGGCCCCACTTCGTGGTATTACACGGTCGTTCCGGCCATGCTGAAAGATGATGTGGTTTATACCGTAGAGGCGAGGACTCTGGACTATGCCGGCAGTTATTCCACGCTCTACTCCACCTATATATTTACTTATGACATAACGCCGCCGGCCGTCTCCGTGGTATTCCCGCTCGAGGGCCGCGCCTACTCGCAGATCCTGCTTTCCACGCCGCTGGCCGGAACATCTTCGCAGCTGGACCAGGTATCCGTCAATACCGGGGTCAGCACCGTGGCGGTGCAGATAACGGATCTGGTGAATACCACCTGTTTCGGCGGGGGTTCCTTCGGCGCCTGTCCCGCCTGGCTGCCGGGCCAGGGCACGCCCGCAAATTGGGGATATAATAACGCCAGCCTTAATTTTGCAGGCAACCACCAGTACAGGGTGGACGCCGTAGCCACCGACTTTGCCGGGAACAATTCCCCGACCGCTTCAGCCACCATAAGATTTGACGTTAACAAGCCGACTTCGACTATTACCTACCCGCTGGCCGGCTATACCACCGGTTTTACGCAGATACTGGGCACTGCTTCGGACGGGGCGGATACTTACAGAGCCGATATGGGAACGTACACCGTTAAGGTGGCTCTCAAGAGGCTGAACGGAACCGAGACCGGCTGGTGGAACGGCGCCAATTGCGGCAATGCCAACACCGACCCGGTGTGGTATGAGGTCAATCTTACCACCTCCGGTTCGAATGCCGGGGAGTTCTCATATAATCTATCCGCCCCCCTTCAGGCTTATCTGACGGACCCTGTTAACCAGAACACTCAGTACAGGGTAGTCCTCTGGTCCTATGACCTGGCCCTTAACCGCGAATACGGCCCGCAGGGGGCCCAGCCGGGCAATGCGGATATCCCGCCCGCGGTCGGTACCCTTATAACTTTCGACAATGAAAAGCCGCACAGCTATATAACGCTTCCACTTGTGCTGGGGAAATACCCTTCCTTGCCGAATATAGTGGGCACCTCAGGTGATAATATAAACATATCCAAAACTTGGATAACGGTCTTCAATACCACCCTTAACAAATACTACAACCCGGCCATTCCGCTCCCGGACCCGCCCTGGTCGGCCCCCGGCGAACAAGAAAATTCCGCCCCCTGGATCCCGGTGCAGGAGACCGTATACCAGAGTTCCTCTTCCTGGACCTATAATATCCAGGACTCCAGCTGGACTAGCGGCGCCGATTACAGTATACGGGCCAGAGCTCTCGATCTCTCCGGCAATTACGACACGGTCTACGCCACCGCTACCTTTCATTTTGACAACCAGGCGCCTATTTCCACCGTCACCATTCCAGCCGATGGGGCCTATCTCAACTATAAGCCTGCCCTGCTGATAGGTAACAGCTATGACCCGGGCGGTTCATTGGTAAACAATCTCTATCTCTATGTTGCCCGCGATTCCGATGGCTGGTATTGGGACGGGACGGGCAACTGGGACCCGACTCCCCAGACGCTGAGCGCCCCGCCGCCGTACGATGATTGGTCCTGGACTATAAACCCCGCCATGTTTACCGGCAACGACGGAAGAATTTTCAGCGTCAAGACTAACGCTCGCGATCTGGCCACGAATTCGGAAGGTTACGGGCTCAAGGCATCGTTCGTCTATGATATTACGCTTCCCACAGCCGCCATAGCCTACCCGTACAACGGCGGGTATATAAGCGCCAACGGTAAGATAACCGGCGGCTCCTACGACAGGCCCAACGGCGTGGTAAAAGACGTGCTTGTGCGTGTGAAGAAACTGACGGGCACAATAGACGTAGGCAAATACTGGAGCGTGAACGGCTCCTCCTGGACCGTCGATAACACCGTCAACAATGTGCTCTCTTACGGCACGCTGAGCCCAGGCGCCACCTGGTGGCAGCTGGCCACCAACCCCTGGGCCACCGGCGAAACCTACGAGATGAACGCCTGGGCGGTAGACAAGGCCGGCAATTACCAGCTGGTCTACGCCACCGCCACCAACGTTAAGGCCGACTTCACCAGCCCCACTTCCACCATAACGGCGCCTTCTCACGGCGTCATTATCCAGTCCGAGCTGAACAGCATCTCCGGCAACGCTTCCGACGCGGCGCCAGGCACGCTGGCCTCTGTGCTGCTGTCCTATTATTGTTATTCCGGGGTCTGCAACGGGAACTATTGGAACTTTACCGCGCACGCCTGGAACTCCGGCGCGGAAATATTCTACCCGGCCGATATAGTCGGAAATAACTGGACGGCTACCGGCGTGTCCACGCCCACCTGGATAGCCCCGCTGACGGGTATCACCTACAGGGTCTTCGCCAAAGCGGTGGACCAGGCCAATAACGAAGTCCTCAGGCCCGGCTTGCCTGGTACCCTGTCGTCATATATAGAATTTACGCTCAAGCCGCCGCCCCCGGTGTCCGCCATCACCAACCCCGACGGCTCCGTGCCGCATTACGCGCCTGCGCCGGCGCCGACCGTTATCGGTACCGCCGTTTACGCCACCACGGTGGCCGTGCGCGTGGTGGATTACGGCCCCGACCTTGTGGAGAACACCGGCAACGACGACCTGGCCTGGAACGGCGGGGCCTGGGTGTCGACCACCGCCTTTACCGACTATGTCGGCGTGGATAATTATGTGGCGCCCAACTGGCAATGGAGCATCCCCACGCTCAAGTGGAACGTCAACCGCCGCTACCGGGTTATTTCCCGCTCGCGGCACGAGGTCAACGGGACGATAGAATCGCCGGGCGTCGGCGTTGAGTTCGTAGTGGACTCCACGGCCCCGGCGGCCGGCGTGACCATGCCGGACAAGTCCTTTATGCGCGCGCTTACCGCGCTGGCGGGCACCGTCTCCGATGTGGCCCCCGGCGACGCCGCCTCGGCCTACTTCCGCGTGAAGCGCCAGGGCGTGGCGGAATACTGGAACTGGCAGGCCTCCACCTTTACGGCCGCCGGCGCCTATACCGACCTGCCCGCCGCCCTGTCCTGGAACAATGTGCTGAAGACCGGCACCGTGGGTTACGCTACCTCGTATTTTACGGCCGGGCTGGCCTTCGAAGCCGACCGCAGCTATGTGGCTGAACTCTACATCATAGACAAGGCCGGCAATATGGGTGCGGCTCCCGCTTTCCCGTTCACCGTGGATATTTCCTCTCCGGTGACCAATGTGCTCAATCCCAAGGACGCCAATAAAAAGGGTCTCAGGCTGCTTAATTCCATAAGCGGCACGGCGTCCGACAATTGGGCTAACAGCGACGTGCAGATAGCCATGCAGCAGTGGGACGGCTCGAGTAACCTCTGGTACGGCTTCAGCGCGCCCGACTGGAATTTCAACCAGCCCGCTCCTTACTGGATCTCGATGAAGACGGACGGCGCGCTTTCCGCCGACGCCACGTCCTGGATGTACGCGCCCGCGGGGCTCGACGGAAAGTTCACCCCGGGCATCAGCGGGTACAAATATATGCTGCTTTCCAGGGCCGTCGACATGGCCGGCAACGCGCAATCCCAGTACTCGGTCGACTTTTCCTCCGTGCTGATAACCATGGACAAGGCCGCGCCGTCTTCGGCCATGACCCGGCCCTTGGACGATATCGACGGGGTGAGCGGCAGGTATAGATCGGCGGACATAGGCAAGACCGCCACGGCTTCCCGTTTTAACGGCGTAGCGGAGGATAATTCGTACACGCAGAACAACTCCGGAGTGGCCGCGGTGCAGGTGCGGCTGTCCTACCTGCTGGCGGGGGACACCTATTACTGGAACCAGGCCAACCTCAACTTTAGTTCCTGGACCGTGACCGCCGCCACCGCGTGGGCGGGCTGCCTGCTGGGCGGTTCCGCCCCGACCTGGACCTGGACTTTCCTTACCGACATCAACTGGCCGGGCGGGGACAGGGAGTATAAACTGGAGTCGCGGGCCATGGACGATTCAAGGCTTTCCGACGACACGGGAGAAGGCAACTGGGAAGACCCGGCCAGCCGCGGCGTGAACGTGAAGTATTTCATGGTGGACGACACCCCGCCTACGGTGGTTATAACCACGCCTACAGCTGCCGCCGTGAGCTCGCTGCCCGGCTTCGGCGGCGACGCCGGCGCGGCCATAGCCGAACTCAACAGGGTGGAGGTGCAGATCTCCACCGGCCTCCCCGGTTCCATGCGCTACTGGAACGGTTCCTCCTGGCAGGTCGGGGCCTGGCCTAACATCACCGGGACCAAGCTCGGTTCCACCTCTTGGTATTACACGCTCTCTCCCGCCGCGCTGAAGGACGACGTGGCCTACACTTTCGTGGCGCGCGCGGTGGATAACGCCGGCAATGTTTCCGCGGTCTACTCCACTTATACAGTAACGTATGACATTACCGGGCCGCTGGTCTCCCTGGCTTTCCCGATCAACGGTGCCACCTATTCTCAGATCCTGCTTTCCACCCCGGTGGCCGGCACGGCCACCAATAACCAGACTTCCGACTCCACCTGGCCCAGCACCGTCACGGTTGCCGTGACCGACCTTAACGGCACCTGCTTCGACGGCGCCGCTTTCGTGGGCTGCGCCGCCAGTATCTGGCTGCCGGCCCAGGGCACGGTGGCCAACTGGACCTATACCGACAAAGACATCTCTTTCATCAACGACCACAGTTACAGGTACGAGGCCCGCTCGGCCGACGCCGCCGGTAATTATTCCGGGATAGCTTCGGTTACCACCAAGTTCGACCTGATGATCCCGACGTCCGCGGTCACTTCGCAGACGGCCGAGTACGTTAATTCTTTCGCTTATATAACCGGAACGGCTTCGGACGAACGTTTCGGCTCTTCGGAATTCGAAGCCGGGCTGGGCACATATACCGTGAAGATCGCCGTAAGGCAGGTCGGGCGCGACTGGTGGAACGGATCGACCGATTTCGCCAGTGGCTCCCCCATCTGGTATGAGACCGCCGTAGATACTTCGCCGGCTAACTATGGCAAATGGTCCTACACTATTCCCGGGGATATGCTGACCGTTATGGTAAGTTGGGGGCTTAAGGAATACCGTATAGTATCCTGGGCTTATGACCTGGCCCAGAACCGCGAGTTCGGCTCCGGAGGGTCGGACCCATCCAACTCCAGTATCCCGGCCGCGGTCGGGCGCTTTGTGAAGTTCGACCCCATCAACCCCGTAGCCATCACCACGGCCCCGGCCAACATTTCATATCAGAACTCCGTGCTTTCGCTTTACGGCGTGGCCACGGATACCGGCGTGGTGACCGGGGTCCAGGTCCTTGTCAAGGCCCGCGGCGCCTTCAACGCCACGTTGAAGTATCCGCCCTACGCCAATACCGTGGACGATTGGACGGACTCGGGCGACAAATACACGTACTGGAGCACCGCCACCTACGCCAACGGGGCCTGGAGCCTGCCGCTGCCCGCGCTCTCGCCGGTGAATAACAACAAGATCTCCGTCTGGACGCGTGCCAGCGATATGGCCGGCAACTGGGGAAATTCCCCTTCAGAGGCGCAACTGATCGCCAACCTTAACTCCGACGGTACTCCCGCGTATTATTTCACCTTCGACAGCCTGATACCCGAGACCGGCATTACCGCCCCTGACAGGTACGCCCTCAGCGTGGCCACCGGCCTGATAGTCGGCACCGCTTTCGACGCCGGCACTGAACCTTCTGCGGTCAGCGAGGTCCGGCTGCGCATCCGCCGCTCCGACAACGCCTATTGGAGTTTCATCAATGACAACTGGAGCAGCGCGGGCCCTACGGATACCTTTGGCGTGAGCGGCACCAATAACTGGACAAAAGTCATTAATCCTGTCTCGCAGGCGGACGGCTACGAGTACTCCATCTACCATTACGCCAAGGACAACGCGCTAAATAATAATACGGGAACCCACTTCTCCACTTTTACTTTCATGGTGGACCTGACCACGCCCACGTCCAAGATAACTTTCCCGGCGCATAACAGTTTTATCGGCTCCGTGCCGGCCATCGCCGGCACCGCCGACGACTCGGTGGAGAACATCCAGAACTGGGTGGCGCCCCGCAATTACGAGTCCGGCATCAGCACGGATACGGGCGTGGACCTGGCCATACAGCGCCTGACCGACAATAAATGGTGGGACGGCACCGGCTTCGGCGCGGCGGCGCGCCAGTGGAAGCTGACCGCCTTCACCGGCGCCTCTTCCGGCACCTGGGTGTACAACCTGCCCGGCGGCGCCATAGCCGACGGCACCACCTACTACGCCATGACCCGCGTGCGCGACCTTGTCTACAACATACAGACACTCTATACCACCAACTTCTTCACCGGCGACACCACGCCGCCCGATTCCCGCGCGACCGGCGTCGATCCCGACCCGGGCGCCGCCGACCCCTCCCTGGTCAACGCTATTCATGGTACTGCGCAGGATACCCTGCCCGGTGAACTGAAGAGCCTGGACATGGTCAGGATCGCGCTGCGTAAGACCTCCCCTGCCCCTGTGGCCTGTTACGACAACGCGGCCAATTCGTGGGTGGGTTGTCCCACCGCGGCCTACCCCGGCGACCGCCTCTGGTTCTCGACCGGTACGGTCAACGATGTGCGCGGCCAGCCGGGCAACTGGACCTGGAACACCGCGGGGATAACCTGGTCCAACGGTTCGTACTACGATGTTCAGGCCCTGGCCATAGACAAGGCCGGTAATATCCGCTGCCAGGCGACGCCGGCCACCTGCCCCGGCCTGAACTCGCCCGACCTCACGTTCAGGTTCGTGTCGCCGTCGGCCGCCGTCTTCGTGAACGTGCCGGCCAACCAAATGGGCAATTACCGGTCCAGCGCTCTTACGGCCGTCCTCGGCAACGGCACCAACCTGCGCGCGCTTAACAGCGTGCAGATCCGCATCAAGAAACTCAAAGAGCCGGCGGCCTGGTGGCAGGAGGCCGCGCCGCAGGCCTGGCTGGCTTTCGACACCTACACCTACGTGAACGCCGACGCCGGCGCCTGGTCCATGGGCGTTTCCGGCGCCGACGCCTTTACGGTGGATAACGCCACGTATACTTTCTCCGCGGTCGGGTATAACTCGGCCAATGAGGCCAGCCTTGTGGCCAACCGCACCGTTATCGTGGACGACACCCTGCCCCAGGGCCTGGTGCTCTCGCCTAATAAGCCGTATGTAAATGCGATGCCGACCATAAGCGGCAGCGCCGTGGACCCCGGGCGGGAAGCTCTTCCCGATGCCGACAAGGAAGGCATGAACCGAGTGCTGGTGATGATAAAGGACAATACCATCGGCACTTACTGGAACGGCCTGACTTTCGACACGTACATGTCCTCCAGCAGTTTTGTAACGGATCCGGCCGTGCCGCTGCCGGCCTGGTCTACTGCAACCGCGGTGACCCCGGCCATGAAAGACGGCCGCAGCTACACGGTGTTCGGCAAGCCCGAGGATAAGGCCGGCAACCGCGACGACAACGAGCTGACCGCGCCCTCCTACTCGGTCATTTTCGATACCACTACCCCGGCCTCCTGGATAACCCAGCCCCAGCCCCTGGCTATTCTGCGGACCCTTGCCTCCATAACCGGCACCGCGTCCGATCCCAACGGCGTCTACTCGCCCAACCTTAAGTCTGACCTGGACAGGGTGGAGCTGCAGATCTATAACGAGACCAGCGTTCAGTGGTGGCATGCCGGCCTGAACGCTTTCTCGGTGCTCAGCTCCAGCTTTAACGCCGTGACCGGCACCAATAACTGGAACTACACCAACGCCTCGCTGGCGCCCGCGCTGCAGTCCGGCCGCTACTACATATTACAGTCCCGCGCCGTGGACCGCGCCGGCAATAACCAGAACGGGTTCAGCAACAATATATCGTCGTTGACATTTATCTGGGACACTACCCCGCCGCAGACCTTCCTGGTGCAGCCGCTGGAGGGGGGGAATTATAAACCTTCCGCGCTTACCGGCGTAAATCCGCTTAACGGTACCGCCTCTGACGCCGTGCTGCCTTACAGCACCGACCATCTCAAGTCGGAGCAGATGAACCTGCTTTACCTGGAGGACGGCACCTCCTACTACTGGACCGGCGCCGCTTTCAGCTCCTGGACGGTGACTTTCGACGGGGCCTGGACGGACGTGATAGGCACAGCCACCTGGCGCTATCCCTTCGACGGTGTTTCGTTCATCAACGGCAACTCGTTCGGTTACTGGACTTCCGACAGGGATTACATACTGCGCATGCGCGCCTTCGATACGGCCGCTCCCTTGGGCACCCACGGCGGCAACGAGGAAAACCCGTGGACCGTGGCGCACTTCGTGGTGGACGGAACGCCGCCGGTCTCGCGCGTTTCCACGCCCACGGCCGGCAGTTTCATACAGGGCGCCCTGGCCGAGATAGACGGCACCAGTTACGCCGGCAGGTCGGGGCAGGTGGCTTTCCCCAACGGCCTTAAACTGCGCATTTACTACATGGCCGGCGCCGACACTTATTATTGGGGCGGCACCGCGGCGGCGGGCTGGCTCCTCAATACCCCCACGGACCTGCCGGTGCAATATACGGCTTCCCAGTCCACCATCACCTGGCAATATCCGCCGGCCACCTATGACGCGCCGACCATCCTGCTCAACAACCAGGACTACAATATTTCCATAGCCGGCACGGACAAGGCCGGCAACGTCGAAACGGCGTCGGTTATAACCGTAAGGTCGGACTTCAACTACCCGGCCATAACCATCTCCACCCCGCTGGCCGGCGCCGGCGCTTTCTACGGCCCCGACCGCCCCACCGGCCTGATGGCCGGCAATTCCGCCGACAGCCCGGCCGGCATATTGCCGCCGATAAAGACGCAGATCTCCAATATCTCGGAGCTTGGCGCCGTGAAACCCAAGTGGGACGGCGCCGCCTGGGCCGTTGTAACCTCCACCTGGCTGGGCGTCACAGGGCTCCCTCCGTGGACCTACGCCCCGCCGGCCTGGCCGGCCAATAAGCGTTTAAAGGCGGAGATGTGGGCGGTGGATTACGCCGGCAACCAGGTGCCCGCCGGCACCTACGAGAGGGAATTCATTTACGACGTGAACAAACCCTCCTCCACCATAATCGCGCCCTCGGCGGCTTTCCAGAACGCCGCGCAGGTCCTGACCTTCTCCGGCTCGGCCTCCGACTGGGTCAATTACGCTTCTACCGAGGCCATGAGCGGCCTGGCGCCCGACGGGATAGAGATACAGATAGTGGACGCGTCCGGCAATTACTTCAACGGGGCCGGCTTTGTGGTCGGCTCGACCTGGCGTAAGACCATGTTCTCCACCACGACCTTCAACCCGGACGGCGTTTTCGGGCTCAATATCGTTTCCGGCGCGAACTGGACCTACCCGCGCTCGCCCGACGTCTGGCCTCCTTCGATGGTGGAAGCCAGCACCTACACGGTACGCGTGCGTTCCAACGACCGCGCTATGAACACCGAGAATTACGTGGAAAGGTCTTTCTGCTACGACGCCTCCGCGCCTACGGCCACCATAACCATGCCCGGCAACTTCGCCTACGTGGCCATGCCCGTCATCTCCGGCACCCTGGCGGAGTTGGTCAGCGCCCCCGATCCCGTTACCGGCATACAGCTGGTGATACAGCGCGTGGCCGACCTGAACTACTGGAACGGCTCCGCCTTCGAGAAAGACACCGTCAACTACCCTCCGGACGGCTTTAATCCCGCCGCTCACTGGCGCAACGCCACCACGATCGGGGCAAATTCCTGGAGCCTGGCCGACGCCAACCTGAACACTTATTTCACCGGCCTCAAGGCTTCCAACGTCTCGTTCCAGTTCCGTCTCTACATCCGCGCCAGGGACCTGGCCGGGAACCAGTCGCGGCCCGGCACCGCGACGCCCGCCGACCCTGAAGTGGATTTTACCGTCGACCCGGTGGTGCCGACCTCGAAGGTGACCTACCCGTCCAGCGGGGCTTACGTCAACGCCCCCGTGACGCATATAGACGGAACGGCCGATGACAGCAGTTTCGGCGTGCCGTCCGGGCTCAATAATGTGCGGCTGCGTTTCTCCCGCCTGGACTCCGGCAGCGCCAGGACCTATTACGACTGGCTGATGAACAGCTGGACCACCAATGCCGGTGTCTGGACGTTCAATCCCGTGGACGCCGCCCTCGATCCCTGGACCAAGACGCTGCCCGCTTCCGCTTTCACCGGCGCCAATAACGGCGACGGCTACCGCTTCGAGATACAATCGGAGGCCCGCGATACCACGCTGCCGGTCAACGGCGGCCCTAACGTAGAGGTCCTTTACGCCACCTCCACGTTCCTGATGGACCTCAGCACGCCCGTGGCCGCCATCCAGCAGCCGCAGCACCTCAGCTATTTCAGGAGCCTCTCGGCGCTTTCCGGGACCGCGGCCGACGTCGTAACCGGCGGCAACATGCCGTCGGGGCTGGCGTCCATGGAATACGTGCTGATAGACACCGACAAGAAGCCCAACCGCTACTGGAACTTCAACGCCGCCGCCTGGCAGGCCGGCTACATTTCCAGCGTTACGGCGCCTTCGGCCAATTGGGCCATGGGCGCGGCCGCCCTGCCGGTGAACAACCCGCCCTCGGCCGCCAATTCCTGGGCGGTGACGCGGTCCAGCGCCACCTTCCTGCTGAAGATGAAATTTACCGACAACGCCGTGAACGTTTCCAGTTTCACCATAAACTATTCTACGTTCACACTGGACCTGATCCCGCCGGATTCCGCCGTTACGTCGCCGCCGGTCGAGGACGGGTTCCAGCTGGTGGTGTCCAGCCTGGCCGGCACGGCCACCGACTTCAACGCGGGCGTCTCCACCGTGCAGGTGCGCATACAGCAGGACACGGTACAGACGGACTGCACGGATTCGGCCGCCAACGGCCTGTACTGGGGCGGGTCCGTCTGGCAGGCTGGCGAGAAATGGCTGGGCGTCAACTCTTACACCGGCGGCGACACGTCGTGGAACTTCGACGCCTCCGCCGTGATCTTTAAGGCGCAGTGCTACTACATAATAAGGTCCAGCGCCTCCGATAACGTCGCCAACGGGGAGTCCTCCTGGGGCTCGCGCCGCTTTAAATTTACCCCGCCGCCGGCCGGCACCCGCGTGACCGTGCCCGATAATCTCAAATACTACAAAGTGATAAGCCTGGTCAGCGGCACGGCCAATTCCGATTCCAAGACCGTGGCCCTGCAGGTGCGGCGCCTCAGCAACAACGACTACTGGAACTTCGGCACTTCCTCGTGGCAGGTAGCCCTTACCTCGGCCTCCGGCATCGTGCCGGCCGGCGGCGCCTGGACCTACGGGGTCGATCTGCCGCCGCTGGTCAGCGGCTCCTCCTACACCTTCCGGTCCATCGGTAAGAGTTTCTCCGACGTGGACGAATTCGCGCCGGCCACCAACCAGGTTTATTTCGACACGGCGAAACCCGACTCCTACGTGCAGGTGCCGGTGGCCGCGCAGCTTTACTATAACAGCCTGCCCGCGCTGGGCGGCACCGCCACGGACCCGCCCGGCGCCACGCCGCCCGCCGCCGGCATCTACCGCGTCTGGGGCGAACTGGCGGACGTGAACGGGCCTCACGCCGGAGAGTTCTGGGATAACGCCTCTTCCACTTTTACCGCCGTCTGGAACCAGGCCGGCAACCAGGGCTCGTATTTTATAGCGGCGTCGTCCTGGACCTACTCCGTTTCTTATCCCACGGCCGCCTATGCCAACGGCGTGCAGTACCAGGTCCGCGCCAAGTCGCTGGATAACACTTACAATAACAGCTCGCTGGAAGGCACCGAGTCCGACTTCTCCGCCGCCAACCTTTTCAGCTTCGACGTTACGGTCCCGACCGCCGTGGTCACCGCCGTCTCGGCCGGGCAGAGCCGTTCCGGCGTCAGCGTGGCCAGCGGCACCATCCTGGAAGACCTGGTCATCGCCAACGTGGGCCTGCAGCCGGGCGTGCAGATACAGGGCGTCAAGGTGCATCTGAAGGACAATAAACTCATGCAGTACTGGGACGGCGGCGGCTGGAGCGGCATTCCCACCGTCTGGGCCGCGGCCGCCGTGTACCAGTCCTCCTGGTCGCTGGTCTCGCTGCCGGGCTGGGCGGACGACGGGTCCTATACCATCTGGGCGGAGGCGGCGGATAAAGCCGGCAATACCCAGACTTTGTTCGCCGGGAACGGTTCCTCCGTGACGTTCACGCTGGATAAATCCGCGCCCGCGCTGGCCGTCCTGAACCCGGCGGCCAATACCAAGATCTCCACGGTGCTGTCGGTGTCCGGCACGGCTAACGATCCCAACTACGCCACCAACTCCGGCATAGCCGGCGCGGCCAATATACAGGCCCAGGTTTCCTACCTGCTGGCGGGCGATACTTACTATTACGACAATGCCGCCGCTTTCTCGTCCTCCACGCTGACCGACGCCAATTCCTGGTGGCCGGCCACCACCTGGACCCCGCAGGGCCCCTCGTCCGGCACCTGGATCTACGACCCCGCCGGTCTGACGCCCTCCATGGTGGGGGATAAGGTCTACCGCTTCCGCGCCCGCGCGCAGGACAGCGCCATCCCGGTGCCCAACCCGGCGGTGCTCACGGCCAACGCCGCCACCAACCTTAACGTGACTTACGACGTAACCCCGCCCGTTTCCCGCATTACCCTGCCGGCCGATCTGGCCAGGGTGAAGGCCCTGCTTTCCATAACCGGCACCGCCCTGGACAACCTGGCCGGTATTTCCTCGCTGGCGCAGATCGGCGTCAGTATCGCAGAGAAAACCCCGGGTTCCGCTAACTGGAACGGCCTCTACCCGGGTACTTTTACGCTGACCTCGGAGACCTTCCAGCCGCTCAGCGCGCCGTCGCTGGCCGCCGCTTATGACGGCCTGAACTGGAGCTTTACCGCGCCCAACCTGCGTGACGGTTACACCTACGTGATAAAAGTGCGCGCCGCCGACGATGTGGCCCCGCCCAACACCGAAACCGCCGTTTCTTCCGTCACGTTTACCTACGATACGACGCCCCCGGCCGCCGTTATAACCTATCCCTACACCCTGCCCGACTCCCGCGGCAACCTGAAGGCGCTGGTCACCGTCTCCGGCACGGCCTACGAGGAGTTCTCCATAAAGTCGGCCTCGATCTCCGTGCAGGAAGCCGACACCCTGCTTTATTACGACGCGCAGTTCTCCACCTTCAACTCCCTGACGCAGAAGTGGATAACCGCCGCCATAGCCGGCACCGGTCCCAACTACACCTGGACCGCCGCAGCGCCGCCGCTGACCGACCATGTGAACTATAATCTGCAGGTGGTGGCTGACGACGTGGCCGGCAACCTGCTGGTCCCCGGCTCCCCCGTGGTGGCGCGCTACGACGTAACACCCCCGCTGTCCAGGCCTGTGCTGCCGGTCAATAACGGTTTCATAAAATCGCTGACCGCCGTGACCGGTACCGCTGCGGACGTTACCCCCAATCCTTCCGGCATAGCCGGGTCGCAGATAAAGATACAGCGCAATTCCGACAGCCTGTATTGGAACGGCTCCACCTGGGGCGCCGAAACCTGGCTTGGCGCCGTTACCGGCTCGCCGTGGACCAAGAACACCCAGCTGCCGCCTTCTGATAACTTCTCCGGTCTGCATGACGGCCAGCAGTATACCGCCATGACCCGCGCTTACGACGTAGCCGGTAATACGCAGAGCGTTATCCTGGGCGGCAACTCGTTCACGTTCGATATTTCCAGCCCCACGGCTTTCGTGTCGCTGCCTCTCGACGGTTCCAGGTATAACTCGCTGCCCCTGGTTTCGGGCACCGCGGAGGACGCGTTCAACGTGAACTTCCCGCAGGTGCGTATCTATGATATCCCGCTCAACAAGTACTGGCTGGATTCCGGCGTCTGCGGCGGTCTGCCAAAAACCTCGGCCTGGGTGGAGGCGGCCGACCTCTGCGCCGGCTTCCCGGAGATCTGGAACGTGGCCATTGACTCTTCCCCGGTGTCGGGCAGCTTTAACTGGCACTATGATTCCTCCGCGCTGCCCTGGCCGGACCGCGACCATGAACTGCGCGTGGAAGTTAAGGCGGCTGACCAGGCCGGCAACTACACCTTCGCCTCCTCCACGTTCAGTTACGACGCCACGCCGCCGCTTTCGCTGATCCTCTATCCGCCGGTCAACGGCCTGCTCTATTCCTCGATGACGGCGATCTCGGGCACTTCGCTGGACCTGACCTCGGACATCAGCGACGTGCGTATCCGCATCTGGTACCTGAGCGGCTCCTCCACCTATTACTGGCAGCCGACCACCCCGCACTGGTCCGCTTCGGATACCGGCCTGTGGTCCATAGGCGGCGCTCCCGGGCCCAAGGCCACCATGAACCCGTGGAGCTACACCAATTCCGACTTCTCCAACCCCGGCACGGTGAACTTCGCCTGGAAGGAGGGCACGCACGACGGCGGCAACGGCAAGGTCTTCTACGTTGTGGTCAAGGCCGTGGACGCCACCACCAACCAGGAAACCCTGCTGAGCACCAGGACCTTCAGGTTCGACAATGTGCCGCCGGTTTCCGCTCCCGTACAGCCCGGCATAGACACTGCCTATAAGAACCTGCCGCTGATCTGGGGCACGTCCACGGACGCGGTGACCACCGTGGCCACGGCCAAGATCTCCATCCAGAGCCAGGACGAGCCGGGCGGCGCCAAATATTTCGACGGGGCCACTTTCGCCAACGCCTCCGAGACCTGGTGGCCGGTATCCAACCTTTATTCTTCCTCCTGGACCTATAACAACGGCCTGCTGACCTTCGTGAACGCGCGCCATTACGTGATCAAGTCATCGGCTACAGACTCCATAGGCAATGTCCAGAACATCGTCGGCCAGTCCAGGTTCCTGTACGACACCACCGAGCCGCAGTCCCTGGTGGTAATCCCGGTGAACTCCTCGGTCTACAACGACAACGCTTCCGTGCTGGGCAACGCCTCCGATCCGGGCTTTACCAGCGGAATAAACGGCACCGGCGCCGGCGTGTTCCCCAACCTGCCGTGGCACGCGGGCAAGTCCGAGGCGCTGGTTTTCCGCGATACCGAGCCTTTCCTGATCTCCAACGGGCCCATAATCTACGGCGCCTGGGACGCTTCCGGCTATTTCTGGAACGGTTCGACCTGGACCCCCTCGACTTCCGGCCCCGTCTGGGTGCCGGCGCAGTTCAACGCCGACGCCTCCGGTTCCTGGCAGTATTCGGGCCTGGTCTGCGACGATGATACGGAGCGCCTGGCCCATACCTGCTGGGTGCGCGGCGACCCTTACGTGTCGTGGGTGCGCGCTACCGACAATGCCGGCAATACCGAAACGGTCATTGACCAGGGGCCGAAGTTCTATATAGCGGCCCCCGCCCAGAGCTTCCTGGTGACCGTCTCGGCCGACCCCATGACTGCAGGTTCCGACGTGAATATTACAGTGACGGCCAAGGACGGCCCCAACGGCACCGGCAATACCGCCGCGGCTTACCAGGGGCTGGTCAATTTCTACGTGGACGGCGTGCCCGGGGGCCCCGAGACCATGGATACCGACGCCGTGATGGACAACTACCACGGCCTGCCCGGACAATACCTGTTCCTGCCCGGCGACTTCGGCACCAAGACCTTCCAGCTGCGCGCCCGCAAGGCCGGCGGCCGCGTGCTGCGCACCGAGGATAACGACAATCCCGCCATCTTCGGCACCAGGAGCATTACCGTTAACCCGACGACGCCGGACCGCGTGCAGATCATAGCCGACTTCGACCCGTCCGGCCAGCTGCCGGCGCCCGGCCGCATGGATTTCGGCGTGGAGGGCAGCACGGGCGCGCCGCGCACCAAGCCGGCCGGGTCCAACGTGCCCTTCCTGCTGCAGGTGACGGACATGTACTGGAACCTGGTGCTCTCATCGGCCGCCAGCGTCTATGTCAGCGATACCGATACGAACAATGACACTATCTCCGCCGACGGCCTGGTGGTATTCACCGGTTCTACCACGATAACGCGCACCTTCGTGTCGGCCGACGCCGCCGGCTGGGGCGTCAGGGCCACGGGCCAGGGCCTCTATACCAACCCGCGCAACCCGTCGTCCAACGTGCCCGTCATAGCCCAGGCCGCCGACCGTCTGCTGGCCCTGCTGCCCGGCGAGACCATGGTGCAGGGCAAGGCCTATGTGCAGCCCTACGGCAAGATAGGCGTTTCCTCGGACAGCGTGGCAGGTTCCACGCTGCCCGTGACAGTCTACGGCGTGGACCCTTATTACAACAGGGACATTACGGCTTCTTTCCAGGTCTCGGCCTCCATCCCGACCGATCCCTACGACATAAATCCGGCGCTTCAAAGCCTTGTGGCCGGCTCCACGGTGTTCGTGTTTACCCCGGTGGTGGCCGCCACCCACACCATAAAGGCCGAAAGTACGGCCCTGCCGCCGGCCACCTCTTTCTATTTTACGCCCAATCCGGTGAAGGTCTGGTGGAACCGCCCGGTGAAACTGCATCTTATCGCGGATGGCCAGGGGCTGGACCCGGGCAGGCCTGTTTATACCTCCAACCCGTCCGGCGGCGGCAAATCCGGCGCCCCGATCTCTTTGCAGGCCGGCAACACCACCCAGATGGCGGTTTACCTGGTGGACGACTACTATAACGTGGTCAAGGGCACCACGCCCTTCCTGGCCGTGTCCTCCAACGCCCCGGTCATCCAGATAGATTTCCCGAACGACCCCAACATACAGTTGCGCGGCATGCACCCCTTGCCGTATCAGAAGAGCCTTGTGGCCGGCACGACCAATTTCAGCGTTATCCCGGTGACCCGCAACCAGTCCACCGGCCTTTCCGTGATGGTTACGGACGCCGGGCTTTATAACGACACCGCCTACAGCACCGACACCGTTACCGGCATAATGGTCACCCCGGCGCCCGCCGTAAGCATGCTGCTGCTGGTGCCCAATGAAGTGGCCGCCGAGGGCGCGCCGGGCGGTAAGACCGGTACCGCCGGGCCGCTGGTGGCCGGCTCCACCTATACCATTACGGTGCGGGCCGTGGACACCTACGGCAACCTGACCACCGACGGCCGCATGGTGCGCGTGATCTCCAACGATATTTACGCCGTGCATCCGCCCGCCCAGCCGATGGCCGGCGGCATGGCCATACTGAACGGGTTCGTTCCCAGCGCCGCCACCAATAACATGGTGATCGAGGCCGTGGACTACGACAGCGTGCTGCCCAAATTATCCACCGGCACCGACTCGGGCGTGGTGATAAATCCCGGCACGGCCTCGCGCCTGATAGTGCTGCTGCCCACCCAGTACCTGGTGCCCGGCAAGGTGGTGCCGCCTTACGGCGTGGCCGGCGACATCTCCACCCAGACCGCCGGCGTCTACTTCGGCGCTTCCATCTACGCCGCCGACACCCGCTATAACAGGGTCTACGGCATAGACAAGGCCAATATCCGCGCCACTTCCGACGACCCTTTCGCCTCCCTGCTCGGCTTCTTCGATATGACCAACGGCAGCGCCGCCGTGACCAATATAAGCCTGCGCAGCGCCGGTTTCCGGACCGTTACGGCCACCGACCTTAGTGGCACGCTGCCGAACCTCGGGGCGACGGCCAGCGGCACTTTTACGCTCAACCCCAGCAACCCGACCAAGCTCAGGGCCATGGTCCCCAGCGAAACCCGCGTGCCCGGCTCCACCGGCAACGGCCGCACCGGCGCCGTGGACCTCCAGCAGGCCGGCTTCCCTTTCACCGTAACGGTGGACATCGCCGACGCTTTCTGGAACCTGACGCCCGGGACCAGCCAGGAAATACGCCTGGTCTGCAACGACCCCTTCTCGGTGGTCAGCCCGTCCACCCAGGTGATAGTCGGCTCGGCCACCTTTACCGTGACGCCCAAGAGGGCCGGCGTGACCTATGTGCGGGCCGAGCTGGTCAACGCCCTGCCGCCCTGGGGCCCGACGCTGAACGTGGACACGGCCACGCTGGTAAATGTGGCTCCCGGCGTGCCCAAACGCCTGCTGCTGCTGATGCCGGGCGAGACTTTCGACCAGGGCTCCTCCACCGGTAAAGTGGGGACCCTCGGTGAACAGAAGGCCGGCGATAATTTCGGTGTTACGGTGGGCGTGGTGGACGACTTCTTCAACCTGGTGCCTGGCCGCCCCGCGGACGTGCGCGTTAATACGCCCTCCGACCCTTACGCCCCCGCCGTCAGTACGGCGGCCATAAATACGCTGTCAGGCTATACGGACCTCATGTACGTGAACATCCATAGGGCCGCCACGCATTACCTGTCGGCCACCGACTACGGCTCCTCCGGCCTTTCCGACGATCCGCAGTCCTCCACCTTTACCGTGCGGCCCGCCGACCCGGTGGGTTTGCAGCTGCTGATCCCCGGCGAGGCCGCCGTGCCCGGCTCGGGCGCGTATCCCGCCGGCGGCAAAACCTCGGTGATCTCCACCCAGACCGCCGGCACGCCCTTCAGCGCGACCATAAACCTGGTGGACCCGTATATGAACCGCTACGCGGACCTGTCCGTGGGGCCCACCGTCTACCTGGTCACTTCGGATATCTACGACATGGAGTCCTCCAGCGCCGCCCTGAACTACGGCACGCTGCAGGTGCAGCTGAACCTGGTGACCAAAAAGAGCGCCTCCGTTATAAAGGCCTACCCGGTGGCGGCCGCGGACAATAACATGTGCTTCGGGAATTTCGGCGGCGTCTGCCTCAACGACGACGCGGCCGCCAGGGCCTCGCTGAAAGTCTTCTCCTCCACGGCTACGCGCCTGGAAGTGGTGCTGCCCGGCCAGGGCCTGGCCGAGGGTAAGTGTAATATCAGCCCGCCCTGCCGCGACCCGCTTATCTCCTGGCCCGGCCGCACCGGTCCGCCGCCGGCTCATAATATCGGCGCCGGCGCGCTGTTCGCCAGCGTTTATGTGACCGACAAATTCTATAACAGGGCTACCGAACTGACGGCCGCCGCGCAGGACACCAACCCCGTAGCCGTGATGCCCACCGTGGGCGTCACTATCCCCGGCGATTTCAAGACCGTGGCGCCTGGCCTGCAGACCCTGTCCAACGGCGGCGCCGTCTTCGCCGTAGACGCCCGCACGTCCTTCAGCACCTATACCGTGGTGGCAGCCACCACCGCCGCCTCGGCGGCCGACTATAGCACCGGCGTATCCACTCTGGCCGTCAACCCCGGCCCGGCCACGCATATGCTTTTTGTGCTGCCCTCCACCACGGTGGTGGCCGGCTTCCCGTTCCCGGCCACGCTTAAAGTACGCGATATTTACGAGAACGATTGCTCCACCGGCCCCAATGTTTACCTGGGCACGGCCGCTTTCGCGGTAGTGGACCAGGTCAACCCCAACCAGGACCCCAGTATGTCCGCCCCTAACGTGGCTTTCGGTAATTCGGACCTGGGCATCAGGAACCTGGCCAACTGGTTCACTTTCAGAAAGGCCGGCGTCAACACGCTGGGGGCCTACGATACCCTCAGCCCCGGGATCAACGTTCTGCCGCTGGTGGACGTTTTTGTGCAGCCCGGCCCCCCTAATATTTACCGCGTTATCCCCAATGTGGAAACCGAGGTGCCGGCCGGCTCCATACTGCTGCCAGGCCGCCAGCCCATGACGGCGCAGCTGTCGGACGCTTTCGATAATAATATCTCGTCCTCCGGTGTGCCGGCCTACATTGAGATCTCCGAGGTGTTCGGTTCTACCGGTGTGCTGCAGTATAACGCCGCCTCTAACTGGTTCAGCATGGGTGTCTCGACAATAGTGTATACCGACATCACAGGCCAGATCGGCATTTCCACGCAGATCGCCTACCGGGTGTCCAGTAAGGCGGCCGACTGGGCCCGTGTCTGGATAGGCACCACCACTGCCCCGGCCAACACCTCTCCCATTTACGCCACTTACCTGTCCGCCAGGCAGAATATCAGCGGCCAGATGATAACGACCGGCGGCGTGCCTTCCAAGCTGCTCTTTATTTCCAGCCAGCCGGCCGCCTCGGTCGGTATCCAGGAAGTAGCCGGCGCCGGCGCGCCCTTCACGGTGGAACGCCGCGATGACTTCGATAACCTGACCAAGGAAGGCCAGACCGATATCTTCCTCGGCCTGCCGGCGTCCCAGGTCTCTATTCACACGGCTTTGGGCCGGACTATGGGCACCTTCGGCACTTTCGGCGACTACGGTTACCGCGACCCCGGCAACACGCAGTTCATCCCGGTCGCCAGCATCCTGCCGGACCAGACGGACGTCACGTTCCGGTACCATGACAGGACGGCGTCCTACTCCGGTCTCTCGCCCGCGCTGAACACCTCGGAGGGGGGACGCCCCGGTTATTGGCAGATAGAGGCCCGCAGCGGCTCCATGCAGCCCGCCATACACCAGCTGCGCCTGGATCCCATAGACGTCGCCAAGGTCGCCTTCGGCAACCCGCAGCGCGCGCTGGTGGCAGGCAAGGTCACGGACAGCTTCGGCGTCGCGCGTAGTTTCGAGGTGGAATTGCGCGACATGTTCGATAATCCGTCCCTGGCCACGGCCACGGTGCGGGTCGTCATTTCCACCTTTACCCGCCAGCCCTCGCAGCTCAACGATTCCTTCTCTTTCTCGGCTTCCAGTCCCCTGGCCGCCGCCTTCCCGCCGGTCTTCGCGGCGCCGGTGACCTACCTGGATATTCCGTTGGACGCGTACGCCGCCACGTTCTACTACCTGGATACCACCGCCTCCAGCGTTTACGGTTCTACCATCCCGCTGCGCCCTGTGGTAAAACTGGAAGCTCCGGACAGGCCGGCCTGGGCGGCCTCTACGCAGCCGGTGCATGTGGTGCCCGACTTTACTTACCGTGTTAACGTCAGTCTTAACGCCGGCCAGACCGTTATGGCCGGGACCACTTCGCAGATGTTCGCCATGGCCATCGAGGACCGCTACGGCAACCCCACGCCCGTCGCCGGCGGCCAGGAGGACGCCATCGGCGCCGGTGTCTCGTTCACCATCGATTCGGACTCGGCCGGCGACGTGCGGTTCTCGGCGCCGGACAGCTCAAGCTTCACGGTACGTCCCGGTTCCGCTAAAATGGCGTTGGGCGAGTCCGCCACCAGTTTCTACCTGATAGACACGCTGATGTCCGCCCCGACGCATCAGCTCACCATAAACACGGTGAGCCCCAAGGGCTGGCTGCCGGCCGTTTCCTCCTATGTCGTGGTGGCCGCCTCGCCGGACCATGTGCTGTTCTACACGCCTTCGCGCCGCCTGGTGGCCGGTACTACGCTGCAATACGCCGACTTCGCGCTGAACATCACCACCCCGACCGTGGTGAGCGTGGTGCTGAAAGACCGCTATGAGAACACCACCACCACCTCGTCGGTGGCCACGGTGCGCTTCTCTGCGGTGCGCAATACCACCTACGGCGGCATAGACCCGTCCGAGTCGGTGCAGTCCTCCAACCCCAGTTGGAAACTGCTCAAGACCAATCCGCTGGACCTGAGCATCTTCCCCGGCCAGAGCTACGCCAATATCTATATCTGGGACACTATCGTGGGCACCGCCGTGGTCAAGGCCGACGCCTCTATCTCCGCCGACGCCATCGTGCTGCCGCAGATAAGCCAGGAGGCCTATATCACGCCCAGCACGGCGGCCTACTTCACGCTGCACCACGGCTACAATCTGTCCAACCCGCTGCGCGTGCAGACCCCGGGCAACGTCACCCTGCGCGCCCGCGACAAGTTCGGCAACGTGGCCGCCGGCGACGCCGTGAACGGCATGTACTACACCGCCAAGATCAAGATGGCGACCAACTCCAAGGGCTCGGCCGACCTGCGCGACTGGCTGGCCAATACTACCGACTACACCTTTGTGGCCGCCGACCACGGTGAGCGCCAGCTGCTGCTGCAGGATACTTTCGTGGAGACCCTCAGGGTCAACGTTACCGATTATTACCACACGGAGATCTACGGCTATACCGCCGACGGCGCCAGGGGCATGCCGGTGGCCTCCAGCCTGGACGTGATCCTGTCGGGCCTGGTCATTACGCCCACCGATATGGCGCCCGAGGACCCGTTGCCCGTAGCCAAGGCCTCCATCGGCATAAACAAATACGCCATCTACCAGGGCGACGGCGTCATCGCCGACGTGCCCGGCCCCGTGCCGATGCTGCGCCTGACCATGCAGACCTCGCCCGCCGGCGCGCCGCCCGCCTACCTGAAATCGGTGCAGGTCAAGAGCTCGGGGACGCTGGCCTGGTCGGATATCGTCCAGGTGAACATGTACGCCGACAATCCGACCTACGGCCAGATCGGCGCCTTCGACGGCGAGACCTCGCTGGGCGGCGAGCCCATCGATATCCTCATGTCCAGCGGCACCTATGACACCGGCCTGATGGCCTGGAGCTTCGACGACCTGGCCGCGAAGGTGTCTACGGCCGCCCTGGTCTCCAATACGCCGCGCAACTTCTTCTTCGCGGTGCGCATGTCCACCGTCGCCGCCACGCCGCGCAGCTTCGCCCTGGTGCTGGACAACCCGTCGTTCGTGGTGCTCAACTCCACCTTCGTCGGCGTGGCCTACAATAATTTCCCCATAGCCACCGCCACTTCGCCGGTGCGCAACCAGCCGGCCACCATACAGATAAAGGGCGAAGATATCGCCGCCTGGTGGCAGCCCTCGGTCGGTACCACCACGCTGACGCTGGGGCAGTATCCCTATGTGGAACAGGGCCAGGGCCGCGTCGGCTTCCTGGCGATAAAGGCCTGGACCGATAATTTCATCGGCACGGTGAAGTCTTTCAAGATAATCAAGACCGGCACCGGCTCGGGCGCCGACCTCAAGAGCGTGCGCCTGTTCCTGGACTCTTCCGGCGGCGACCCGGAGCTCGGCGACGGCATCTTCGCGGCCAGTATCGACAAGGAAGTCACGGACCCGCTGAACCCGCCGGCTTACGATATCCTGGACCCGGATACCTTCGTGCTGCCGCTCATCAACCCCGGTCTCGACGGCGCCATCTCGGTCAGCACCCGGACCTATTACGTGGTCTATGAGTTCGGGCCTGATTCCGTGCCCAATATGACCCACGGCGCCCGCGTTGAGAACTCCGGCGTCAACCTGGTGGACGGCGTGGTCGGAGCCTTCCAACCCATAGTTTCTTCCACGATACCGCTTTACGCCACGGCGGACATAGTTTACCTGGCGGACGTGAACAAATCCCAGCCCAATGACTTCGCCAAGCCCTCTTTTGTGACCCAGAACGACGTGGATAAGGCCGTGGTCAGGCTGACGATGCAGATAAACGGCTCCCAGGGGTCCGCTATCTGGAGCGGTCTAAAGATGGACCGCTGGGTGACAGGGGCCGAGAACGGTAATACCCCGGCTTGGAACAAGGTCACGGACGTCAAAAAGATCAGCATCTGGTACGACTCCACCCTGGACGGCCTGCTCACGACCACCGGCACCGTCAAGGACACGGAGGTGCTGCTGATAGGCCCCAACCCGCGCACTTTCCCGTACGACGCCCTGAAAGCCCCGCTGATGTCCACCGACACGGTCATCCGCGTCTACGACGTGCAGAAATTCTTCCCGTCGGACAGCCCGTTCCCGCAGGCGCCGGGCCGCCTTATCATCAACGACGGCCAGGCCGACCCCGCCCTGAAGGAAGTCGTCTATTATTCCAGCGTGGACGTCCTCGGCAACGCCTTCGACGGGCTTACCCGCGGCGCCGAGGCCACGGTGATAGGCAACTGGTCCACGGGGACCGTGGTTTCAGGCCAGGCCATCCTGCCCATGATAGGCTCCGGCGGCGCCCTGGACGGGCAGGTCATCTACACTGCGCCCAAGGACTACTTCGTCACCTATGACATGGACCCGCTGGCCAATGTCTCCAATTTCTCGTACATCGGCATGGCCATACGCAGCACGGATTACTTCATGATAGCCTCGCCGAAGGTCATGAGCACGGCCAACGTGGGCGTTGTCGCGCCCGGCAAGTCCCTTTCGCTGATAGGCAAGGTGCGCGAATACGCCGACGGGGTGATAGTAAAGGCCACCGATACCATACTGGGCCCGACCTTGCAGCAGCAGTCGGTGGACCAGCCGATCCTGTCGTTCACGCTGGAGACCAATGTGGCCGACGCCATGTGGCGCTGGCTGACCGTTTACGCCACGGGCACCGTCATCCAGGACGGTACGGCCATCAACGATATTTCCGCGGTCAAGGTCTGGTACGATAAGGACAATAACGGCTTTCTCGGCGGCGGCGACGTTATGGTCGGGTCGGGGACTTTCGGCAATACCATCTACGGCCCCCTTACCGCCCGGGTGGACTTCGGCGCGGAACAGCGCGTGGTCACGCCCCTGGTGGCCATGAATAACGCCCTGGCCCAGCGCTATTTCCTGACCTACGATATCCGCGCCTCGGCCATGCCCAACGACGTGCTGGGCAACCCGCGCTACCTGGGCGCCTACCTGAAGGCGGATTCCCTGCCGCAGAACAGCACGGTGGTGGACGATCCGGCCAAGAACGCCATCTCGCTGCCTAACTATTTCTCGGAGACGAATTCCAACCTGACCTATGTCTCCAGGATCAGGGAGATAATTTCCTCGCCCAGCACGGTCACGGTGCTGACCGAGCCTATCTTCTCGCCCGACACCTCCGGCTCCATGCCGTCCATGCGCCTGGCGCAGGACGTGACCAGCCCCGGCCCCATGGACGCCGCGTGGCTTGTGACCTCCACGGCCGGCATCCCGTCGTCCGGCTACGCGATGGTGGATAACGAGATCGTCAGCTACACCGGCACCGCCGCCGGCGCCCTGACCGTGGTGACCCGCGGCGCCTTCAATTCGCCGGTGCTCAACCACGCCAACGGCAGCGTGGTCGGCGGCGCGGTGTACCAGGGCTGGAATAATTATCCCGTCATGCAGATGTCCCTGACGACCCCCGGCTACGGCGTGCGCTGGCAGGGTGTCAAGCTGTCGCGCAAGCAGCCCTCCAGCCTGACCGGTTACGATTCCGACGTGGCCGTTATCAGGGTCTGGAAAGACAACGGCAACGGCGTGTTCGACCGCGACACGGCCAGCGGCCTGAACACCTCCGATGTCATCATAGGTACGGGGCGGTTCGGCGTCAACGACCCGGTGGGTAAGGCTACCATCGCGGTGAGGGACCCCGCGCTGAATAACCAGGATTACGTGGTCATTAAATCCACGCCCACGCTGATCTTCGTTTCCGTGGACATCGACAAGGCGTCCAAGTTCTCCAACGTCCTGCTCAGCCCGCAGAACGACGTGCTCGGCATAGAGGTGCCGTTCGAGACCAACTTCCTCTTCGGCCCGGAGAACTCCGGCCACGTGGCGCAGTTCCTGTCGCCGGCCATCAGCCAGATGAACACGGTGCTGCCGACGATGAACAATATCACGCTTACGCCGGAGGATATCTCGCCCGTGAGCGTGACGCAGAACGACAAGAACGTCGGCATCCTGGCGATGCACATGGTGGCCGACAAGACCACGGCGCGCGTGGAAGCCATAAAGATGAACCGCCGCGGAACGGCCAACGACTCGGACATCGACCTGATAAAGGTCTGGACCGATTCCAACGACAACTGCATCCTGGACTCGGTGGACACCGCCAGCGACGCCGCGGGCGCGTACCCGTACCTGGCCAGTTACGGCAACGAGTCCTTCTCTTCCAGCACCGTTAATGTCGTGCTGAAGAAGCCCATCGTGGTCACCACCAACGCGGCCTGCGCCTTTATCAGTTACGACATGTCCCAGTTCGCCATCATCGGCAGCACGGCGGCCGTCTCCATCTCCTCGGTCGGGTATTTCACTATAGGTATCCCCAATACGATCACGCTGTCCACCTGGCCCATCAACACCATGCCCATGGTGGTGTGGGAGATCCCGTCCAACGTGGCGCTGGGCGCCAACGACGTGGCTTCCGACCTGGTGCAGGCAGGCGGCGTGAACCAGGCGCAGCTGAACGCCCCGATGCTCCGGTTCAACCTTATCACCGAGGCCGGCAACGCCCGCTGGAGCGGCGTAAAGGTGCAGCGCACCGGCGCCTCCAACGACCCCAACGCGCCGTTCGGCAAGAATACCGACGTCAAGTTCGTAAAGATCTACCAGGACTCCAACCAGAACGATCTGCTGGACGTGAACGATATCAATATTTCCGAAGCCTGGACCTCGCTGGCGGCGCCGTTCGTCTCCACCGATACGCTGCCGTTCAACCTGGTCGTGGCGTCTACGGCCGGTTTCCCGGCCGCCGGGCGCATTTACATACAGGAGGCCGAACTGGCTTCCTATGACGGCACCGGCATAGACGCCGGCACCGGCAAGCCCTATCTGCGCGTCTTCTCAAGAGGGGAGAAACTGGGCGACTTCTATACGCCCGTGGTGAACCACGAGACGCGCGTGAAGGTGCGTAAAGTGGACGTCTTCGACCAGGAGAATCCGCTGAATACCCAGACGATGATCTACCTGTCGCAGACCCAGACCCTGAGCCCGCTGCCGCAGACGTATTTCGCGGTGTACGATATAGGCGAAATGGCCATAAAAGCCAACAAGGTCGGTTTGATGATACGCGATAAGTCCTGGATCGCCGTCAACACCCCGCACGACGTGTCTCCTAACGTTTTTGTGGGTATCACCAAGGCGCTGCCGAAGGGTTCGTACCTGGACATCTATCCGTTCAACTCCAGCCTGGTGCCGGTCAAGGCCGTGAACCTTACGGTCAAGAGCATCAATATCGCCCCCAAGTCGGCCGAGAAGAACACCAGGAGCGTGCCCATGATGACCTTTAACATGGCCACCCTGTCGGATTATGTGGCGCTGGGACAGATCGACCTGCAGCAGTCCGGCAGCATCAGCAGTTCCACCTTTAATTTCGGCGACGGCGACCTGGCCGGGGTGGCGCTGTGGAAGGACGACGGCGACGGGGCTTTCAGCCCCATAGGCGACACGCGCCTGGGGTATACCCTCCACTCGTCCACCACCCCGTTCAAGGACGGCATCTCCGTCAGCATCACCGACGGGAACCTGCCGTACCTGATAATCTCTACGACCACCGTGATCCTGCACCTGTCGTGCGATATCAGTTCCTCCACGGACCTGTCCGGCACGGACACGATGGGGCACCTGGCCGGCCTGACGCTGGGGTCCTTCACGGACCTGCGCGGCATCGGCGGCATGCCGCTGGCCGCCGGGCAGTATTACGGCGATGTGTACCCGATGGACTCCAACCAGATACTGATCTCGCCCGCCATCATCCCGCTGACGCCTGTTTACAGCCCGGTGATGCTGGCCTCCAACGGTTATCCCGCTTACGCTCTGCTGGACTCCAGCGGGGCCGTGGTGCTGGGGGCGGGCAATATTCCGCTGCCCGACGCCAGCCAATGGCATACCGGTTATACGGCTACGGGCTGCCGCGTCGACGAACCGCTGATAGACATCAACGGCGACGGCAAGCCTGATAATTTCGATTATTACGGCTCCGGCAAGTGCAATAACGTCAGTCTGAACAATTCCGGCCAGCCCTCGTTCGACATTGACGGCGACCATCTCCTCGACTTCGAGTCCAATATGGACTACGTGCCGGACAGGATCGTCAACGACGGCACGGGCAAGCCGCTCTATTTCATCGGCGACAACGTGCAGAACGTGAAGCTGCTGCTCGCCGTCTCCGAGCTGGGCGCGGTGCCCTCGGTCTGGTCGCCCAAGACCACCGAGCTTTCCGCCATGTGGAACCCCGCTTCCGGCTCGATGGTGGGTTACGAGCTGTCGCTGGGCGGCAGTTTCATCGACCCGACCGGCATTAAGAACGCCTGGCAGCCCGCGGGCGACGCCTTGGCCGGCAAGGTCACCAATGTGGCGCTTTCACCCGGGCATTTTACGCACCTGACCAGCCGTATAGACGTCAACACGTCCTCGTTCTCGGTGGCTTCCGCGGAGGGTTTCGCCGCGGAGGGCGCGGTTTACGTGGGCAACGAGATCATGGTGGTGACCAAGCTGGACGCCAACACCTTCAAGATCAACGAGCGCGGCGTGCAGGGCTCGTTCCGCGGCCCGCATACGGCCTGGGGCGAGACCGTGTCCGACCGCGGCTATGTGTTGAGCGTGCGCGGTATCATGGCGGACGGCCGTTATATCCCCAGTGTCAACGGCGTGCCTATAATGATCTACCGTATAGACACCACCTACCCGACCACCCCCGGCGCGCCGGAGCCGCAGGTGGCCAAGGGCGTTTCTTCCGGCCAGGCCTATACCCTTAAGTGGAACTCCGCCGACGATCCCGAGTCCAACATCATGTCGTACGAGATCCAGGAGCGCGAGGGCACCAATCCCGTTTGGCATACGGTGGCGGCCATTCCCGGCTTCAAGACCGGCGGCGCCATCAACAATATCTACACTATCGGCGACCCGGTCAGCCCTGGCGAGACGCCCAGGCCTCTGGGCAAGTACTATACTTACCGCGTGCGCAGCTGGAACTTCGCCGGCCTGCACTCCGACTGGTCCAGTGTTTCCACCCCGGCCGGCACCACTATAGGCACGGAGCTGCTCAGCAAGGTGTCCAATTACCCGAACCCGGTGGACTTGCGCAAGGGCGGCGTTGAAGGCAGGACCGTCATTAATTATACCCTCAATGATAATGCCGAGGTGACGATAACCCTTTACGACCTGCTGGGTTACGTGGTCAGGGAGTTCAAGTTCTCCAGCGGCGCCGACGGCGGCAAACTGGGCCCGAATTTCGTGATCTGGGACGGCCGCAACGGCCTGGGCGGCTTCGTTTCCAAGGGCGGGTATATAGTCCGGGTGAAGGCGGCCAGTCCCAAGGGCAGCAAGGTGGTAATGCGCAAGATAGGCGTCATCCACTAAGGTGGGGGCCTGCCAGGGGGATGTGGGCCCCTCAGGCACGGCGTTATGCCAGGGGGTTGACATGTCAATAGCTGCCCCTTGACAAACCAGTTTAATCTGCTATAATATTAATGCCGTAAATCTGTAACGAGTTTGTAATGCCGTATTGTTACGATAATAGCAAAGCCGGTGAAAGCCGGCGGCGCAAAGTCAAGACCCGCTATGTGAGCGGGGGTCAGACTACCGAAAACGATGAAACGCAACTCTTTGAGTGCTTTTGCCCCCTTGGCTATATGGGCTTTAATAAAGCGTGTAATACGCTTTAGCCCGGCCGTGGGGCTTTTTATTGCGTTTTCGGCGGTTTCGGGCCTGGCCCAGAGCGGCGGCCAGCCCGGGGCGTTCATGAGCTACGGCGCCGGCGCCAGGTCCCTCGGTATGGGCGGCGCCTTCTTCGCGGTGGCTGACGACGCCTCCGCCTCCTACTGGAACCCCGCCGCCCTCACCCTGCTGGAGCGCAAAGAGTTCACCGCCATGCAGGCCACCCTTTTCGCGGACACCACCCTTAACTTCTTCACCTACGCGCACCCTACCACCACCCGCGGCACCTGGGCCGTCAGCATGACCCAGCTCAAATCCGTGGGCTTCGAGAAGATCTCCATTACCGCCAACCCGGCCGGCGACGAGATCATCGACATCAAGACCCTCGGCACTTTCGACTCCACCGAGCGGGCGCTGGCCTTCTCCTGGGGCCGCGAGGTTTCCGACAAGCTCTCTTTCGGCGTTATGGCCAAGAACATCAGCCGTACCCTGGACACCTCGGCCGATTCCTTCAACGCCATCGACATCGCTATGCTGCAGAAGTTCTCCAAGACCTACCGCGCGGCCGTCGGCGTGCAGAACGTGTTCTCCATGGCCTCCGGCGATACCGACGACAAGCTGCCGCTGACCCTCAAGTTCGGCCAGGCGCTGAGCCTATTCAAGGGCAGTCTGGTGTTCGGTTTTGATATCGCCAAGCCTCAGAACTCCGACACCCAGTGGCGGTTCGGCGGCGAGTACTGGCTGATGTACTGGAGCGCCCTGCGCTTCGGCGTGATGGGCACCCCCGGCATCCAGGAGGCCGATTTCGGCCTGGGCATCAAGTACAAGAACCTCGGTTTCGACGTGGCCCAGGGCGTGCACGCCCTCGGCACCACCACCCGCTTCTCCGTCACCCTGCGCATGGGCCAGTCCAACAAGAGCAAGCACGACCGCGAGGTCCGCGAGATCGTCCGCCAGGCCCTGCAGTACTTCAAGTCCGGCTACTTCAGCCGCGCCATGGAGAAACTGCGCAGCGCCATGGACGCCGACCCCGGCAATAACGAGATCCGCCGCATGGTCACCCGCCTGCAGGCCGCCATCGACTACGTGCCCGACGCCACCGGCGGCGAGGAAGTGCCCACGCTGACCCGCCGCGGCATCATCGCCTACGTGGACGGCAAGGACCTGCGCGCTTCCGTCAACGTGCTGCGCCACGCTTTCAACAAGGACCCGAAGAACGACCGCCTGCTGTCGCTGCTGAATATGGTGGAGAAAGAGGCCAACGTGAGCGAGCTCACCCGCAAGCCCGAGGGCCCCGAGATCTTCACCTACATCGACCAGCGCACCTACGACGCGCGCCAGTCCATCTACGACGGCAAGTACGACCTGGCCATGAAGCGCGCCCAGGACATCCTGGACCTGGAGCCCAACAACGAGACCGCGCTCGAGATCATGGGCAGCGCCTTCTACCTGATGGACCAGAAAGAGAAGGCCAAGGTCATCTGGGAGCGGGTCGTCGAGATCAACCCCAACAACACCATGGTCAAGAACTTCCTCAAGCAGGTCCGCTAAGGGGCGGCGCCCGGGCCTGCGAATGGGCCGGGACGCAAAAACGGCGTCGCGTACACCGTACGCGCGCCTCCCGCTCTCAGGCTCGGTGCTTACGCAAGCCTCGCCTTCCGAGAGGGTTTTGCTTACCCGGCCCATCCGCAGGCCCGGGCGAACTTAAATGTTGAACTTTTTTGAAACATTCCTGTAATAAGGTAAAGATAGAATAGTATTGTCATGCGTAAACCCGCGCTTATATCTATACTGCTGGCCCTGGCCGTTTCCGCGGCCACCGCGCAGACCAGTCCTTCCTCCGTGCCCGATACCATGGGCGCGTCGCTGATGGAGCGGCAGGATTCCCTGCGCCGCGAGGTGGAGACCAAGATAAAGGGTGAGATATTGGACCCCATACTCGGGCCCAACAAATCCTTCGTTTTCGCGGACGTGGAACTGGAGGTCATCGCCAAGAGGGCCGAACAGAACAAGGAAGGCGTAGGCATAATCCAGAAATACAAGGAGAAGGGCTCCGGCCAGGGCGGCGGCGGCGACACTGATTTCATCCTGCCCGGCATCCCCAAGCCCAAGTCGGTGCTGGGGGGGGACAATAAGCGGCCCGAGGCGGCCCAGGGTCAGCAGGCCCAGCAGGCCAAGGGCGTGCAGGAGATCCGCTACGGTCTCGAGACCGAGATAAACCGCTTTCAGCTGACGGTCATCCACGACGACACCCTGCCCAAGGCCGCGGTGCAGCTGGCCCGCGAGCGGGTGGACGATTTCCTGCTCCCTTATAAGATACGCAAGAAAGACGCGCCGACCGTGGTCTTTAAGCCGACGAAGTTCAACGTGCACAACATGTTCGACGACCTGAAGCGGCCCGGGGTCTACCTGCCGTTGCTTTACGCGCTGCTTTTCCTTATACTGCTATTGTTCCTCTTCGGCCCGCTCTGGGGCTTTTTCCGTAAGTACGTAAAGGCGCTGATGGCCAAGCCGGGCGCCGAGGTGAACATAGAGGATAAGCGGGAGGAGGGCGGCGGCGCGGGCGAGGGGGAGGGCAAGGAGGAGACCGAGGGGCACCAGAGCATAGACATGAATTTCCTGCAGAAGGAAGCGGAAGCGAAGGAAGACGAGGACGAGAGTATGAAGAAATTCGAGCCTTTTACCTATCTTAACGAGGAGAATCTCAAGCGGCTGATCTACCTGTTCCTGCTGCGCAAAGAGGACCCGTGGGTGATAGCCGTGGTGCTCAGCTATATCAAGCCGGACCTGTCCCGCCAGGCTCTGTCCATGTTGCCGGTGGAGATGCAGTCCCGCGTGGCCCTGGAGGCCCTGACCGTGCGCCAGGCCACCCGCGAGCAGATAGACGCCATAGATAAGGATATAAAGGAGAACGTCGATTTCGTGATGGGCGGCATAGAACGCCTGGCCAAGATGCTGGACGATTCGGATCCCGCTACCCGCAAGAATATCATCGAGTACCTCAAGACCCAGAAGCCGGACATTTACGAGAAGGTCAAACGCATCGTGCTGATGTTCGAGGATATCGTGGGCTTCCCCGACCGCGACATGCAGACCATCATCCGCTCGCTCTCCAACGAGGATATCGCCAAGGCCGTGGCCAAGGCCGACCCCGCCATCGCCAACAAGTTCTTCACCAATATGTCGCAGGGCGCCGTGAACGCCATCAAGGAGATCATGGAGTATTCCGGAGATATCACGCCAGCCCTGCAGGACGAGGCCCAGATGAAGATCCTGGACGCCGTCAAGGCGCTGGAGGCGGAGGGCAAGATCAACGTGCGCCAGGGCAACACCCAGGAAGTCTATATCATAGACGGCGCGGAGATGTCCTCCGGCGACGAGCGCAAACGCAAATTCGAGAGCATGTCCGCCCCTAAGGCGGAACCGGAGGCCGCGGCCCCTTCCGCGGAAGCCGCCGCCCAGGCCCAGCAGTACCTGGCCGCCGGCGTGGACCTGTATAACCAGGGCAAACTGCCGGAAGCGCTGCAGTACCTGGAGTACGCCTCTTCCCAGAACCCGAACGACGCCTCCGCCTGGCAGTACCTGGGCACCGTGTATTACGGCCTCGAGCGCGTGGACGAAGCCCTGGCCGCTTACGAGAAGTACGCCGCGCTGTCCGGTGATCCCGCCGCCGTCGAATGGCTGGCCGGTTTCAAGGCCCAGGTAGGTCGCTAGGAATTAACATTTGCGTAACTTAATTGAAACCCGCTTTATTTAGAATATAGCGGTAGCGAGAACTCAGCCGGAACTATATATGGACGACAGGGATAAAAAAATTTCTAAGCCGGGCATGCCGCCTCTGCCTCCCGGCATACTCAAGCCCAATCTGCCTCCTCCCGCGCAGGGAGGGAGACCTTCTTTGCCGCCTATGCCCCAGGGCGCGTTCCCCGGCGCTTCCGGCGGCTTCCCGCAGTTCGCTCAGCCCGCGCCCGCGCCGGCCCCCCAGCCGGTAAAGGACTCTTCGGCTGAAGAAGCCAAAAAGGTGCAGGAAGAGAAAGACAAGCTGGAAAAAAAGATCTCGGACATGGAGAAGCTCCTGTCCCAGGAGAAGGAAAAAGCGCTGCTGGCCACCCTTAAGAACCAGCAGGACGAAGCCCTTTCCTCGCGCGTCGAATCTTCCCTCAAGGATATCCAGGAGAAAATGCGCCGTGACCGCCGCGACCACGAGGTCGAGGAGGAGCGCCTTGCCCTGAAGTCCAAGATAAAAGAGATGGAGACCCGCCTGGCCCAGGAGCGCGAAACCTGGATGGGCACGCTCAAGAACCAGATGGCGGAGCGCGAGACCCAGGGCCGCGACGTGGAAGGCCATTTCATCCACCGCCTCCAGGAGATGGAACGCCGCTGGATGGACGAGAAAGCCCAGTGGCAGAAAGAGATCTCTTCCCGCGAGGCCACGATCAGCGCGCTTAAGTACGCCGACGTCAAGCTGCGCGAGACCGAAGACGAATTCCGCAAGGTGTCCATGGAGAAATCCATGCTGGAGCGGGATATCTCCAAGATGAGGGACGAGGTGGCCCGCGCCGAACGCGAAAGGGCCTCGCTCGAGTCCTATATAAAAGTGATCCCCGAGAAGGAGCGCGAACTGGCCGAATTGAAATCGGACAATATCGTGATGCGATCGCGCGAGGCGGCCGCTCTGGGCGAAGCCAAGCTGCGCGATGAACGGGCCAATTTCGAAGTCGATAAGCTCCAGAAGGAAATAGGCCGGCTGCAGGCCGAGATCGGGTCCATTTCCGACCGCAAGAACGCGGAAAAGAACGACGACCTTAAAAAACTCCAGTCCCAGTTCGAGTTCCAGCTGCAGGAGAAGGAAAAGACCATCGCCGACGTCTCCGGCGAAAAGGTCCGGGCGCTTTCGGAGCTGCTCAAGATAAAAGGTTTTATCGGCCGCGTGCAGGCCATCAACGCCGTGCTGGATAAAGAACGCGGCCAGCTGCGGCTGGAGAAAATGCAGCTGGCCCAGAACATGGCCGCCCAGCTGGAGGAAATAAAGCGCCTCAAGGGTGAAAACGACGGCTTTAAGGCCGCCCACCAGGGCGAGCTGGAAGCTATGGCCGCTAGGATGCGCGCCGAGATCGACCGCGTGAAGAGCGGCTACGCCGAGGAGCTGGCCCGCAAGCACGCCGCCGAGACCGCCGAACTGGTGCGCGCCCAGCAGGAAGAAATTTCAAGGATTAACGCGGCCAGGCAGGCCGAACTGGCCTCCGCCGCGGCTGCCCGTCAGGCCGACTTCGACGCCAGGACCGCGCAGCTGCGCGCCAAGTACGAAACTTCCGCCGAAGAGGAAAAGAGCGCCCTCCGCCGCCAGCTCGAGGCGGAATATTCCGCCCAGCTCAAAGAGGCCCGCGAGAGGCTGGCCGCCGCGCGCGAAGCGGCGCTGAAACTGGAATTCGAGAACCGCCGCCTTTCCGCCGTCTCCGGGGACGTAGAGAGCGTTATCGCCGAAAAGACCAAGGAATACGAGGGCCGCGTGGCCAGGGCAGAGGCCGAGGCCGCCAGGCAGGAAAGTTCCGCCGCCGCCGCCGCCGCCCAGAAGATGGAGATGGAAAAATACGCCCGCGCCGTGGAAGCGGACCGCCAGCGCCTTGCCGCTGAAGCCGCCGCTTTCCGTGAACAGGCCTCGATGACGGCCGCGCAGAAAACTTCCGCCGAAGCCGAAGCGGCCAGGCTGGCCGCGGACCTTAAGCTCCAGGCCGAACACCTCAAGGCCGAAAGCGAGAACCGCGTCCGTTTTGAATCGGAACTTCTGTTCCTCAAGACCAGGATACAGCAGATGGAACTCCAGGCCCGGGAAACCGCCGCCGCGCTGGAGACGGAACGCTCCGGCCTTATCGGCCTCCAGGCTTCCTCCAACGAACAGCGCCAGGCCGACGCCGCCAGGCTCGCGGAAGTCTCCAAAGAGCTGGAACGCTATAAAGAAATGGAGAAGTCCCTGGGCGACAGGCTCAAGTGGGCCCTTAAGGGCAAGTAAGGCCGGCCCGGCGGTGACGCGGCCCCTTATTGCGCAGCGCCAGGCCCCTGCCGCCCGCGACCCATTTCCAGACCTCCAATTGGTATAATTAATCTAATGATAAAGCTTGAGAAACTCAACGGATCGCTCGTGGTGGTGAACGCCGAGCTTATAGAAAGCGTCGAGGCCGCGCCCGACACCGTGCTGAACCTGGCCACGGGCAACAGATTTATAGTTAAGGACTCCGTCGACTCGGTGATCGCCAAGGTGGTGGAGTACAAGAAACAGGTTTACGCCGACAAGAAGTGCGTGAATCCCGTCGAGGGCTTCGAGAGGAAGTAACTGTTTGGAGACAATATGGATATAGCTACATTTACCGGCATAATAGTTTTTTTCGGTTTCGTGGTGGCTTCGGTTTATCTCGGAGAAGGCATGGCCGGCTTCAAGCCGTTCCTGAACGTCGAGGCCTTCCTGGTGGTCATGGGCGGCACCTTCTGCGCGCTGCTCATCAACTTCCCGCTTTCCTCCGTGATAGGCGTGACCAAGGTCCTTAAGAAGGTGCTGTCCTCCAAAGGAGAGGATACCTCCAAACTGGTCTCCACTTTCGTGGCGCTCTCCCAGAAGGCCAAGAAAGAGGGCTTCCTGGCCCTCGAGGCCGACGCCAAGGCCATCGACAACGATTTCCTCAAGCGCGGCGTGCAGCTGGTCATCGACGGCGCCGACCACGAATTCATCCGCAACATGCTGGAGACGGAACTGGACTTCATCCGCGAACGCCACAAGGCCGGCCGCGAGATCTTCAACGCGCTGGGCACCTACGCCCCCGCTTTCGGCATCATCGGCACGGTGCTGGGCATGATCCTGATGCTTTCCTCCATCGACGACGTGGCCCAGGTGCCGCGCCGTATGGCCCTGGCGCTGGCGGCCGCTTTCTTCGGCCTGGGGTCGGGCTACTGGCTGTTCCTGCCCATGGCCGGCAAGCTCAAGCACCGCTCCGAAGAAGAACTTTTCGTGAAAGAGATCATTATCCGCGGCGTGCTGCTGCTGCAGAGCGGCGCCACTCCCAGCGTAGTGGAGGCCAATCTGAAGGCTTACCTTGAACCGGAGAAGCGCAAGACCGTCAAGAAAGAGGCGACCGCCTAATAAAATATGGCTTTAAAAGTCAGAGGCATGATCCCCGAGGACGACTCCAGGGTGGCCCAGATAGGCCATCCGGCGCCGCCGTGGATGGTCAACTACGCCGACCTGATGACCGAACTGGTCTGCTTCTTCGTCATCCTCTACGCCCTCAGCGCCGCCCTCAATAAGGACATGCAGAAGGCTCAAGCTGACGTGCAGGAGATGATAAAGGAGGGCAAGATGGCCGGGCAGGTGGCCATGGATAAAGAGGGTATGCGCATTACCCTGGAAGAACAGAGCCAGGTGGCCTTCTTCGAAAGCGGCAAGGCCGACCTGACCGACCAGATGCAGTCCCAGATGGACAAGCTGGCTCCCGTGCTCCGCAAACTTTCCGAGAAACACGACATCATCGTGGAGGGCCATACCGACAACGTGCCCATAGCCACCAGGCAGTACGCTTCCAACTGGGAGCTTTCCAGCGCGCGCGCCACCAGCGTGGTAAAATTTTTATTGGCGTCCAATTTCAACCCCAAGCACCTGGCCGCCGTCGGCTACGGCGAGAACCATCCCATAGTGCCCAACGACACCGAACTGGACAGGAAGAAGAACCGCAGGGTCGTCTTCTTCATAAAGAACAATCCTTACCCGGAGGCCAAGACCACCGGACCGCCGGCGCCGGGCGGCAAGACCGTCCTGACGCCCCCGGCGCCGGACGCCCAGCCTCCGGCCGTTCTTGAGAACGCCCCTGCTCCCGAAGCGGGGGAAGCCCTTCCGGCTGAAACACAACCGGAGGAGGCCGCCCCCGAAGAGGGCCAGTAAAGGCCCGTGCAACGGTGAGATATATGAAAAATATCAAGATCGGTTTAAAATTATCCCTGCTGTTCACGCTGGCCACGGCGCTGGCCGGCTGCGGCGGGTTCAAGAGCCTGAAAGTGGTGGACTTCACCGACCAGCGCGTCGGCGACCTGTCGCTGACCAAGAAGGTCACCGGGAAAAAAGATTTCCTGTTCTTCTCCACCACGAAGATGGGGATGTTCCTGGACGGCAATATCCAGGGGGTCATAACCGATTACCAAGGCAATCCCATAGAAGGCGTCACGGTAAAGATACAGCCCGACGCCGGCAAATCCAAGACGGGCGCCGGGCAGCAGGCCGGCGACGAGTACGCCGGCGCCGAAGAGAACGCCAATGCCGTCATAAACCTTTCCTTCGCGCCCGGCATCAGCGACACCATGGGCCTTTACAAGATACATTTCTCCCTGCCCGTGGTGGATAAAGAAGTGGATGTGCGCGGAAAGCTGGTCTACAACCCCGGCTGGGACCAGCAGAAGATGAACCTGGGCAAGGCCTACGAGCCGCAGCAGAAGGAATCCCCTTTCAGGCTTTATTACAACATGGATACCGGCTTCCTGGCTTTTGCCGAGGGCGTGCGCAAGATCATCGTGCAGCCGGTGGGCGAAGGCCGCGGCCGCATGCAGGCGCTGCCCGGGTCCAAAGGTCCGGAGCCCACCCCGGCCACCCAGGCCGGCCAGGGCCAGGCCGCTCCCGCGGACGGGGGCAAGGCGGAGGAAGACCTGTTCAAAGGTTTCGATTTCGGCCAGTAAACCCGCCAACGGGATAATTAAAAGAGGGCTTGAGGCCCTCTTTTTTTATTCCTGCCGCGGCGGTCAAAATAATAGAATAGCAGCAGGCCTATGAAGAAAAAAGTCGTGGTAGCCATGTCCGGCGGCGTCGATTCCTCCGTCACAGCGGCCCTGCTGAAAAAAGAGGGCTACGAGGTGGTGGGCGTCACCCTGCGGCTTTTCGCCGAGCGCAAGGACGCCGTAAAATGCTGCGGCGGCGCCGACAGCGCCGCCAAGGCGCGCGCCTCCGCGCAGGCCGTGGGGATACGCCACTATTTCAAGAGCGCGCAGGGTATTTTTTCCAAGGCCGTCATAGACGATTTCGTTCGCGGCTACCTGGCCGGGTCCACGCCCAACCCCTGCGTGGAATGCAACCGCCACCTTAAATTCTCTTATCTTTACGACCTGGCCCGCTCCATGGACGCGGATTACCTGGCCACCGGCCACTACGCCGTTATAAAAAAGGAAGGGGGCGCCTACGGGCTTTACCGCGGGGTGGACCCGCTTAAGGACCAGAGTTACTTTCTTTACTGCGTGCAAAAAAAGCAGCTTGGCAGCCTCCTGTTCCCGCTGGGCGGCCTGACCAAGAAAGAGGTGCGCCGCCTGGCCGCGGACTTCGGCCTGCCCACGGCCTCCGAGCCGGAATCCAACGACATCTGCTTCGTCACTGAGGGCGGTTACGACCAGTACCTGCGCAAAGTGGCGGGGGTGAAACCGAAGCCGGGTTACATAGTGGATATGGCCGGCAAGCGTCTGGGCAAACACAACGGTTTCTTTAATTTCACGGTCGGGCAGCGGCGCGGCACCGGCGTTTACGGCGGCGCCCGGCTTTACGTGGTGGAGATAAGGCCCGGGGCCAACGAAGTGGTGCTGGGCCCCCTGGAGGCGGCGCGCAGTTCCGCCTTCGAAATGAAGGAGCTCAACTGGCTGGCCGAGGTCCCGGCCGGAGAATTTAAAACTTCGGCCCAGATACGCTACCGCCATAAGCCGGAGCCCTGCACCGTAAAACAGCTGCCGGGCGGGCGCGCCGAGGTGCGCCTGGCCAGCCCGCAGTTCGCCGTGGCCGCCGGGCAATCCGCGGTGTTTTACGACGGGGACAGGGTGCTGGGCGGCGGGCTGATAACGGCGGGCAAGGCGCAAACATCCAAGTAAGGAGAAATTTATGAAGAAAAAAATAGGCGTTATTTTCGGCGGCAGATCTCCGGAACATGAGGTTTCGATAGAGTCGGCCAAGACCGTCTGCGCCGGCCTGGAAAAGGCCGGCTTTGAGGCGAGACCGCTCTATGCCCCGCGTACCGGCGGCTGGCGTCAGGTGGCGCTTAAGGACCTCCTAGCCGGCGGCCGGCTTTCGGGCGCGGCCATTGAGCCCTCCCTGGCGGCCGGCGGTTTCGTTAAGAAGAAAGGGGGGCGCGTCGCGCTCGACGCCTTCTTCCCTATAATTCACGGTTCTACCGGCGAGGACGGCGTGCTGCAGGGCCTGCTGGAACTGCTGGCCGTCCCTTACACCGGCTGCGGCGTAACCGCTTCCGCCGTGGGCATGGACAAGGTCATCTCAAAGGAGCTGGCGGCGCTGGACGGCGTGCCTGTGCTGCCGCACGTGGTGATCAGGGAGCATCAGCGCGGCGCCATGGGCCCTCTGCTCCGCAAGGCCGCCAAGCTGGGGTTCCCGCTTTTTGTAAAGCCGGTGGCCCAGGGCTCCTCGGTCGGGGTCTCCAAGGTTAAGAACGCCGCCGGGCTGCGCCCCGCGGTGCTCAACGCTTTCCGCTTCGACACGGCGGTGCTGGTGGAGAAAGGCGTGGACCGCGCCCGCGAAATAGTCTGCGGCGTGCTGGGCTCGCCGGCGGGAGCCAAGGCCAGCGTGTGCGGGGAGGTGGTGCCCAAAGGGAAACACGAGTTCTTCGACTACGAGGCCAAGTATCTCGACGATAACGGCATGGATTTTCTGCTGCCCGCGCCCCTGTCTGCCGCGGCCGCGGAGAAAATAAGGGCGCTGACCGTGAAGATCTTCCTGGCGCTGGGCGGGGCGGGCATGGCCCGGGTGGATTTCTTCGTAGACCCTAAAGACGAACGCCGGGTCTATTTCTGCGAAATAAATACGCTGCCCGGGTTTACCTCGCACAGTCTTTATCCCCGCCTGTGGGCGAAGACGGGCCTGAAGCCGGAGAAAGTGCTGAAAGAACTTGTGAACATCGCCGTCCGGGCTATGGCCGCCCGCCGCCGGCTTTCCACCGCCAGAAAATAAAACCCCCGCCGTGGGCGGGGGTCTCGGCGGGGCCGGCGTTCTTATTTGCCGGTCCCGTCGTCGTCCTCGTAGACGTACTCATATTCATCTTCCTGCGGCGCCGCCTGTTTGGGGGGCGCCGCTTTCCTGGCCTGGGGTTTCTGCCTGGCGGCCGGGGCCGGTTTTTTGGCCCTGCCCGCGGTTTTCGCCCTGGCCGCGGGTCTGGCCGTCAGCGCGTCGAAGGCCGCTTTGCCGCGCTCGTCGGCGGGGAGCAGCGTCTTCTTGCCGTAATCCGCCACAAAGGTGTAGGTCAGCGGCCCGGTTTTCGCCGGCACTGCGGCGGCTATTTCGAAGATCCCCTCTCCGCCCTGTTTTACCTGCCAGTTGACATTGTTGTAGTCCCCTCCTGCGGCCGCGGAGTTCTCGGCTATCTTATCCTCCAGGGTGGGGCCGGCCGGTTTGGCCTTGTAGGTGCGGGTGAAATATGTTATTTCAGGGGACACGTCGGGCGCTTTGGGCTGCTGGGCCTGTTCGGCCGGCTGAGGGGCGGGGGCCGCCGCCGGTTCAGCGGGCGCGGGTTCCGCGGCCGGCTGGGGGGCAGGCGCCTGCGTGACGAAGGGCAGGGGGAAGGGGATGAAGACCGTGGCGTCGAAGATGCCGAAGTTCTTCAGGCCGATAACGGCGCCGAGGGCCACCGCCGCGAGCAGGACCAGGGTCATCGCCAGCCGCGCCAGCTTTTTGAACATGGAGCCCATATTGGACCTTTTGCTGCCGGTATCGACTATAGCGCCGGGCTTTTCCGCTTCCTCTTTGACTTTTTCGGCCTTTTCCTGGGCCGGCTGGGTGCCGTAGAGGGTCCTGCCGCTGGGCTCTTTCGTCTGGGCGGGCGCTACGGAAGCCGGCCCCGCGTCGAATGACTGCTCCGCGGGGGGCACGCCGTTCTTCATGGCGGCTTTGATATCGCCTACCGCGTTTTCAAGATAGGCCAGCTTGTCCATTATTTCGCTCTGGAACCGCTGGTTCTTTATGGAAGAGATCACCTCTCCCATCTGGTCCAGTTTCAGGCGGAGCGGGTCCAGCGCCGCGGACAGGTCCTGTTTGCTGGCGGCTTTGCCGGCAAGGTCGTCGAGCTTGGTCAAAAGGGCGTCATTGGACGGGGAGCTCCCGCCGGGGGCCGCGCCCGCCGCCGGCCTGGAGAAAGTTTCCAGTTCCGGCGCCGCGCCGGGGGTGAAGGCGGGTTTGGGGGCTTCAAAAGGTTCGGGGGCGGGGCCGGCCGTAGTCGGATTTTCCTGCCCGGGAAAATTATCCGCCTTGCGGTTTATCTGTGAAAGCGTCATAGGGTCGAAGTTAGCGGCCGCCTGCTGCGCGGGCGGTATGGCCGCGCCCGGTTCCGGCGCGGCGGCGGGTTCCGCGTGCGCCTTCCCAAGGCGGTTCACCGCGATGTCGACGCCGGGAAAATTGTGGTCCGCGGGAGCTACCGGGTCTATGGAAGAGCCCGTAAGCGGTTTAAAGGCCGCGGGCGCCGCGGCCGGTCCTGCGGCCTCCGGCGTCTGCGCGGTTTCCTGCGCCGGGGCGGCCGCCTGCGGGACGGCTTTCTGGGCCGTGCCGGCCCCCGAGCCGATGATCGCCGATAATTCCGGATAAGTGGCGGCTTCCTTCCAGTCCTCTGTTTTTTCCCCTACCGGCGTCTGCGGGCATACGAGCAGCGCGGGGGAAAAGGACGGCAGTTCGAGAAGTTTCTCTTTTTCAAAAGGGCCGAGGATCTCATTGTTAACGTATGCCCAATATTTCATAGCGCTGTCTCCGTTGCGCCCGGAACCGTTCCGGACTGTAAAGGAATTATGCTTCTAATTTATCTCTTTAAATTCTAACCGAACCCTGTTACGGAAATAATAACTAATAGTTAAATTGTTTATCGGTCGTCTTGTGAGTATAGCTCCCGGAACGGCGCCTGCGCAAGTATTGTACAATTGCCATATGGACAACAAGATCCTGCGCCTGTTCATCTACATCTTTTCGGGACTTATCGTCATTTTCTCGCTGCTGATGGTGGTCAACTATTTAGGCAGCCTGGCCGGTTCTCCGGGCCGGGAGTCCGCGGTGAAGACCGCGCAGGGCGCCGAGGCCCAGGCGCAGGCGGCCCTTATGGCCGCCAAACAGGGTCTCATCCCGACCGGCTCGCTGATCCCTTCCTACAGGGGTGGGCTCTCCACGGCGGCGGTAAAGACCGACGGGGCCATAATGCTGGTCAAGGAAAAAACCTTCGGCGGAGTGGCGGAGACGCCCAAAGACCTGATGTCGCTGCTCGGTGAACTGGGCGGCGGCGATAAACGCAAACCCGCCCCCATAGCCATGAAAGACGCCGACCTGGACAAGAAGATAACTGTCGGGGGGCTGCCGGACAGAGAGCCGCGCCTGGCCGCCTCCACCATGCCGGAGATGGGGCGCCAGCCCGGCAATGAAGGGGTGACCCTGCTCAGCGCGCCGGTGGATTATAAAGTTTTCAAGAGTTCGGAGACCTGGTGGACTTTCGCCGCTTCCCGCAAGTGCCGGTCCGCTTCGGAGGCGGGCTCCGGGCTGAAGCCGGAGCCGTCCTCTTTCGCCAGCCCGGACTTCTCGCGCGACGCCGTAGTGGTGCTGGTTTCGGTGTCGGAGCTGCCTAACGGGATCTTTAAAATAGTGAAGGTGGAAAAGGCCGGCAAGGAACTTAGGCTGGACTACAAGGTGGACCCGCTGGCCATGGCCGCCGGCGGCGACCAGCACGATTTCTATTCGGCCGCCGTTATCCCTAAAAACCTCCCGCTTAAACTGCGGCAGGTCCCTTAGCGCTTAAATTTCTTTCCTGAAAAAACCTTTCTTCTCTTCCCTGAAGCCCAGGCGCCGCAGGTAGCCCGCGTGCCTGGGTGAGCCGCTTACCGCTGTAAAATCCGTGAAGCCCGCGAAAGTTTCGGAGTTCTGCGGCCTGTTGAACAGGTAGCGCGCGCTCTTGAGGTCCCGGTAATCCTCGGCCACGTAGTCCAGGTGCACGCGGATATGCGGGCGCTCCTCGGTGTAGATGAACAGGCCCACAGGCAGAAGGTTGCGCAGGATGAAGACGCAGCGCGGGTTCTCGAGCCTGGCCAGGTCGAAATCCGGGAAGAACTGCCAGATGCCGCGCGCGTGGTAGGCCAGGAAGTTCTTCAGCAGCGGGTCCGCCGTGCCGGCCGGCATCAGCTTGAATATTTCCCTTTTGGACTTGAGGCTGACGATATGCCAGAGGTCGATGAAAGCCACAAAAAGGTTCACGGCCAGCACCGGCCAGGCCCCGGTGAGCCAGGCGTAGGCCACGAAAACCGCGGCTCCGGCCAGGTTCAGGACCCGCAGGCGCAGCACGTTGCTGGTGAGCAGGGAGACCGCCACCAGGGCGGAGGCGAGGTAACCTATAATTTCGGTCATGTTCTTTTTCTCCCGGCCGCCAGTTTTGCGGCGAACAGGATGGCCGCCTTCATGCCGGCGGCGTCAGCCTGGCCGCGCCAGGCTATGTCGAAAGCCGTGCCGTGGGCCGGCGAGGTGCGCGCGAAGGAAAGGCCCCAGGTCCAGTGCACGGCGCTGGCGGCGCCGGGGGCTACCTTAAGCGGGGCCAGGGCCTGGTCGTGGTAGAGACAAAGCAGGCCGTCGCTGCGCCCGGCCAGGTGTTCCGCCCAGGCGGCGTCGGACGGCCTCGGGCCGGTTATCCTCAGCCCGGCGGCCCGCAGCCCGGTCACCGCCGGCCGGAGGACGTCTATCTCCTCGCGGCCTATCACCCCGCCGTCGCCGGCGTGGGGGTTGAGCGCGCAGAGCGTTATGACCGGGCGCCGCAGGCCCAGCGCCGAGAGAGCCGCGGAGAAAAGGGCGGCTTTCTGTTTTACAAGCTTTACGGTTATTTTTTTGCTCAGGTATTTGAGCGGCAGGTGTTCCGTTACCAGGGCGGCGTTTATCCGCCCGCGCGAAAAAAGCATCAGCGGCTCTTTCTTCTCCAGGAGCCGGAACAGGTCCGTATGCGCCGGCGCGGGCGCGCCCGCCAGCGCCCAGGCCTCCTTTGAGACGGGGGCCGTCACCAGCGCCCCGAAAAACCCGCCCTTCATGAGCCCGGCCGCCAGCAGCACCGCCTCCAGCGAGGCTTTGCCGCCGGCCCGCGTGGGCCCGGGTCTGGAGAGATCGAGGCCGCGGGCGTCCATCGGCAGCAGGGGGGCCAGCGCCGGCGTCCAGCCTGCCCGCCGCAGCGCCGCGGTGTCGCCGGCGACGAAGGGCCGGCAGGCCCGGCGCACGGCGGCGCTCCTGAGCGCCTTGACCGTTATTTCGGGGCCTATGCCCAGCGGGTCGCCCGCCGTTATCAGTATGGATGGTTTCACTTTGTGTCCCGGCCGCGGCTGAAAACGAAGAAGGCCAGGGAAGTGAAAGGTTTGCCGCTTTCAACACACCCGTGGCCTTCGCTCGGTGCTCAGGTTATTTCTTTTCGCCTATAAAGGTCTGGATCTTCGCGTCCTTGCGGAGGTCCTTTATGTACGCGCCAAGCTCGGCGGCGAAGGCGTTCTGGGACAGCACCTGCTCCAGGTCGTCCTTGACGGCTTCGTAGCGGAGTTTCTGGGCGGCGCGCTTCTCTTCCAGGCGCAGGATATGCCAGCCGAACTTGCTGTCCACCGGCTGGGAGTTCTCGCCCACCTGCATCTTGAAGGCGGCGGCTTCCACTTCCGCGGGCAGCATGCCCTTCACCACGTAGCCAAGGTCCCCGGCGCGGCCGGCGCTCTCCTTGTCGTCGGAATACTTCTCCACGGCTTCGTCGAAATCCATGCCGCCGTCCAGGCTTTTGCGTGCCTCCAGGGCCCTCGCCTGGGCGGCCTTCTTCTCTTCGGGGGTGGCGCCTTCCTTGACCTTTATGAGGATGTGGCGCAGGCGCAGACGCTCCGAGGTGAGCTCTTTGAAGCGGCCGGCCACGGCCAGCAGGTCCTGCATGGCTTCCTCGTCCAGGCCTTTTATTTTGGCCTCCTGGCCGTTGAGGACCAGGTTGATGTCGTCGAAATAAGCTTTGGTCTCGGCGTCGCCGGGCATCTTGGCGCGGGTCCTTACGGTGTCCTGCACCAGCTTCTGCACCATCAGCTGACGCCGGATGCGCTCGCGAAACTCCTCCATCGTCACGCCTTCCTTCTTGAGTTCGTCGCGGAAGGCCGCCTCGGCTTTTTCGGGGGAGAGGGCCTCTCCGCCGGGCGCGCGGGAGAAGCGCTTGCGGATCTCGGCCACGCCGTTCTCGAGCTCGCGCTCGTAGACCTTTATCTTCAGGGCCTCGGCCTTCTGCCGCAGCAGGGCCTCGTCGACGAGCTTGTCCAGCGCGGCCTTGGCCAGCTGTTCGGTGGCGTTGGGCTGTTTGAAGAAGTCGGGCATGGCCGCGGCGTACTGCTCGGCCAGGGCTTCTTTGGCCCGGTTATAATCCGAAATGGTTATCGGTTCGTTATTGACGTTGGCGGCCAGTTCCTCCACTACCTTGGCTTCCGCCGTCAGCGCGCAGGCGCACAGGGCGGCCGCTATCGCTATCTTATTTGTAAGTTTCATCGAGGACCTCCACTTTTTCTTTCTCCTGGAACTTCGCCAGGTAGCTGTCGAATTTCTTTTTTTCAAGGATCTTGCGCACCCGCTCCAGCGAGGAGGCCTTGTCGGCCCTGTCCTGGGCCAGTTTCTTGAGGATATGGAACCCCAGCGGGGTTTTCACTATGCCCTGGATATCGCCGACGCGCATCTTGAAGGCCATATCCTCAAGTTCCGGCATGAATTCCCCGTACATCACCGGCGGCAGGCGCACGGCTTCCTTGTCCAGGGAATATTCTTTCGCCGTGCGCTCGAAATCGGCGCCGGCCTTTATCTTTCTGACGACCTTTTCGGCCTCTTCGTAGCTGGGCAGCAGGATGTGGGCCAGCGTGACCTTATAGGGGTATTTCTCGAAATAGGCCTCGACTTCGGCGTCCGTCACCTTCAGCTCGTTGTCGCGCATATCCTCCACCCACATCTTGGTGAGCATGAAATCCTTGTATTCGCCGAGGGTCTGGCGCATCTCGGCCTCTTTCTGCTTCATCCGGTCCTTGTAGTCCCTGCCGGAGGCGACGCGGCTTTTTTTGGCAGCCAGCAGCATCAGGCGCTCGTGGATGAGCACGTCCAGGAACTGCCTGCGGCCGGGCTTGGTGGACAGGTAGGCCTGGGCCGCCGGGCTTATCTCCAGGAACTTCTCCTGGAGGTAATTCTCGGTTATTTTTTCGGAACCTACGCGCGCCACCACCTTCCCGTCCTTGTCGGAACAGGCGGAGGCCACCAGGGCGGCGCAGATAAGCGGTAAAAGTCTTTTCATATGGTGTAAATGTATCATTTTCCGGCTATAACGGGCAATTAAGGAAAACCCTTCCCCGTAATTTATTATAATCAAACTATGAGTTTCGTACAGAGATTCCTGGATTACCTTGACGGGCTTTCCGCCCGGGAACTGGTCCTGAAGGCCGTGTACCTCATCGGCGTGGTTTCGGCGGTCCTCATCCTGGCCGCGTCGGTTATGATGCGTAAGGTGCTTTCCGACATCCCTTCCGTGGACAAGCTGGACGAGTATACGCCGTCCCTTACCACCTACGTCTACGATATCAACAACCAGGTCATAGCGGAGTTCTCGGTGGAGAAGCGCGCCATCCTGCCGCTCTCCAAGATCCCGGTGGACATGCAGAACGCCGTGATAGCGATGGAGGACCAGAATTTCTTCCGGCACTGGGGTATCTCGCCCAGGGGCATAGCGCGCGCCCTCATGCGCGACATCCTGCACCGCCGCAGCGCGCAGGGTGGCTCCACGCTGACGCAGCAGCTGTCCAAGCTCATCTTCCTCAAGCCGGAAAAGACCATCAGCCGCAAGCTTAAGGAAATGATCCTGGCCCTGCAGATAGAAAGGAATTTCTCCAAGCAGGAGATCCTGGCGCTGTACCTCAACCAGATCTACCTGGGCAACGGCGTTTACGGCGTGCAGTCCGCCTCCAAACTTTACTTCGGCAAGGACGTGTCCGAGATGACGCTGGGCGAATGCGCCCTGCTTACCGGCCTTATCCCCTCGCCGGAGCGCTTCTCCCCTTTTAATAACCCCGAGAAGGCGAAACAGCGCCGCCGCCTGGTGCTGCAGCGGATGAAGGCTGAGCATTTTATAGGCGAGAAAGAGGCCGAGGCCGCCGCCGCCGAGCCCATCCCCACCGAAAAATCCACGTTGTTCGCCAGCCACGCGGCTTACTTCGTGGAATACGTGCGCCAGCAGCTCGAGCCCCGCTACGGGGTGGACCAGCTGTGGAAAGGCGGCATGAAGATCTATACTACGCTGGACCTGGCCATGCAGGTGCCGGCCGAAGATATCATGGAGAAGTACCTGGCTAAGTACGACGCCGACGCCGCCAAGAGCCGCCCGGCGCCGGAAGAGGCCAAGGATTCCGAAGTGGCGAAGGCTTCCGTCACGCTGCAGGGCGCTTTTGTCATCCTGGATAACAGGACCGGCGCCATCAAGGCCATGATAGGCGGCCGCAACTACCGCGACAGCAAATTCAACCGCTCCACCCAGGCCGCGCGCCAGGCGGGCTCCACCTTCAAGCCCATGGTGTGGATGTCGGCGCTGATGAACGGCTATACCCCGGCCACCATCATCGAAGATTCGCCGATGGCCTACTATTACGACGGCAAGGATTGGCGCCTGCTCGAGGGCGCCACCGACCAGTACGCCATCGACCTGGCCATCCAGCCCTTTATCGGCAACAAGGATTTCAAGATCTGGGTGCCCAGCGATTTCGACGGCAAAACGATGGGCCGCATAACGCTGCGCCGGGGGCTGGAACTGTCCCGCAACCTGGCGTCCATCTACCTGGTCACAAGGGTCGGCCCCACCATGGTGGCCGACGTGGCGCACCGGGCCGGCATCAAGCGCAACCTGGAAGCCGTGCCCTCCATCGGCCTGGGCACTTCCCTGGTGACGCAGATGGAAATGGCCAGTTCTTTCTCCACTTTCGCCAACGGCGGCATCCACGTGGCGCCTTTCGGCGTGCTGAAGGTGACCGACAACCAGGGGCGCGTGCTGGAAGAGTCCGTGCCGGAAGAGAGCGAGAGTTTCTCGCCGCAGCTGTCCTACGTGCTGACCAATATGATGAAGGGCGTGGTGCAGCGCGGTACCGGCGCTGCCGCGGCGCGCCTGAAGCGCCCGATAGCCGGCAAGACCGGCACCAGCCAGGACTCCAAGGACATGTGGTTCATAGGCATGACGCCTGACCTGACGGCGGCGGCCTGGATGGGTTACGACGAGATGGGCCTTTCCATCCCCATAAAGGACTGGACCGGCGGCGGGACCGTGGTGCCCTGGTGGGCCGAGATCATGGAGACGGTCCTCAAAGACCAGCCCGTGCGCGACTTCCCCGTGCCGGACGGCATAGTGTTCGTCACCGTCGACCAGGACACCGGCAAACTGGCCCTGCCCACCTGCAAAAAAAAGATCCTCGAGGCCTTCATCAAAGGCACCGAGCCCAAAGAATTCTGCGACGTCGTCCACTAATCTTAAATACCCCAAAAAACCGCCGGCACCTCCGGCGGTTCTTTTATGTTTTCCATGGATATAGTGGCGACGCGTGTGACGGATGGGCCGGGTTAGCAAAACCCTGCCGGAAGGCGAGGCTTGCGTAAGCGACGAGCCTGAGGCGGGGAAGCGCGCGCACGGGGGTGGCAGGGGACGCTGATGAATTGATTCCTAATTGCGGGGTGTTTGCTTAAGAGTTAGTTCGTTTGGGGTAAAAAAGAATAGCCTGGCGGAATGTCGTGTAAATTAGGAAACAATTCATCAGCGTCCCCTGTAGATGCGGGGGATGCGGGCGTTGGCGGCGGTGCGGCGCACGTGCAGGGCTACGGGGGTACCGAGGACGGCTTCGGGGATGTTGGTGACGTCCAGCAGGGTGTGCGCTATGCCGGTCTTGCCGGTGAAGTAAACCTTCTTGCTGTTGATGACGCCCCAGTAGCGGAAGCCCGAGGTTATGCGGATATGGGTTTCCGTCGGCTCCATGGTGAGCCCGTCGGAATAACCGGCGGGGATGGTGGCCAGGCGCATGGCGCGCGGCGCCGTAAATTCATTTGAGTAGCCGAGCGATTCGCCTTTCTTGACGTTCCTGACAGAAATTATCCTGGCGTAGAACTGCCAAGGCCGGCCCAGGCCGGGCAGGGGCGGGCCCTGCTTCTTTCTTTTGTAAACGTCCGTCGGATAGATACCGTACATCAGGTTGCCTATCCTCACCATGCTCATCTGCCAGTGCGGGAAGTCGCAGAGTATCGAGCTGTTGGCCGCGTGGACTTTCAGCCCAGGCGCCATCTCTCGGAATTTAAGTGCCAGCGCGCTGAAGGAAGACAGTTTTTCTTCCGCCTCCGTCATGTTCTGCGGCGGGCGGTAAGCCAGATGGGCGGACACGCCGTAGGCCAAGGTCTTTTTCAGGTTCAGGGTTTTGGTGAAAAGGGCTTCCGCGGCCTCGGGTTTTACGCCCCAGCGTCCGAGGCCCAGGTCTATGTCGAGGTTGTAGAGGGCCGGCAATATCGCCGCGCGGTCCAGCTTCTTTATAAAATCCAGGGAATCCGCAGTGGGAGTAAGGCGGTTCCTCAGTATAAGCGGGATCTCTTCGGGAAGAGAGGGAGCGAGCAGGTGAATACGGGTATGGGGGAAGCTTTTTCTGAGGGCCGCGCCCTCCTCGGCGGTGAGCACGCCCAGGCAGTCGGCTCCGTTGGCAAGCGCGGTACGCGCGGCGGCTACCGCGCCGTGGCCGTAGCCGTCCGCTTTTACCACGGCCATGAACAGGACCCACGGCGAGAGGCCTTTTTTAATTGCCCGGACATTGCCGGCCATCACCTTTAGATCTATTTCAACCCACTTGAGCATAGTTAGTTGAGAAAATTATATCATTAGTATTAATTACATGACCGTCAAAGTTGTCAAAGGCGCGCCTAACGTAAGCGCCAAAGCCTGGTTCGCGCTGAAGGCCTATGAAAAGGCCCCGTCGAACATGCTCGTCGCCGCCTCGGGAGAGGACGCCCTTGTTTCCTGGCTGCACGCTTTCAGATCGCTTTCCGGCCTGCTCAAAGACCTGCCGCCTTTCGAGGTGTGCCTCTGGGGCGGCGACAATTCCGAACGCGCCAGAGCCATGCGCGCTCTCTATTCCCCGGCGCCCGGCGTCAACTATATCCACGTCGCTTCCCCGGAGGCCATGGCCGAACCGCTGATGGCGGGGGAATCCTATGCTTCGCTCAAATTCTCGTTCAAGCAGGGCTATTCCTACCACCGCGCCGAAGCGCTGGACCGGTTCGTGAAGGCCGGCTATGAAAGGACTTCCTTCGTGGAGGAGAAGGGCCAGTACGCCGCGCGCGGCTCGGTGCTGGATTTCTACGCCCCGGGCTTCGAAAAGCCCGTGCGGCTTTTCTTCTCGGACAAGATCCTGGACGGCATCCGCTATTTCGAAATAGACACCCAGCATACTTCCGATTTTCTGGACAGCGTGGACGTGCCGCCCAATATCTTCGGCGGCACCGGCCGGCCGCTGGCGGCCTGCGCGGGGACCGACTGGAAGGTCTTCCTGGACGCGGCCCCGACGGAAGAGCCGCAGGTCGGCGCCGCGGAAACATACAGCTTCGGCCTTTTGGACGCCGCAGGGGAGACAAAGGATTTCGGCGCGGCCTCCAACCTTAATTTCAACTCCGACATGGCGCTGCTGGCCGGTGAACTGAAGCGCCTTAAGAAGAACGGCCTGGCCGTTAAGCTCTTCTGCATAAACCGCGGCGAGGCGGAACGCCTGGCCGAGTCCCTGGCGGACGCCGGGGCGGGCGGCCTGGTCTCCATCGCCACCGGCTATATAGAGGAAGGGTTCGTGCACGCGCCCTCGAAGACCGCGGTGATAACCTCTTCCGAACTCTTCCGGCGCCGCTACCGGTTCGACCCGGCGTCCATTAAGCCCAAGAACAAATTCTTCAAATGGACCGACCTTAAGACCGGCGACTTTATAGTGCACGAGGATTACGGCGTGGGGCGCTACCTGGGCATTAAGAAGGCTTTCTTCCGCAACGCGCGGGGCGAGCAGGTGGAGGATTCCGATTGTCTCTACCTGGAATACGCCCGGGGCGATAAATTGCTGGTGCCCCTGCACGACTTCACCCACGTGCAGAAATATATCAGTTCCGAGGGCAAGGCCCCGCGCCTGTCCCACATGGACACCAAAACCTGGACCGAGATGAAGGGCCGGGTAAAGAAAGAGGTGGAGGCGCTGGCGCTGGATATCCTGAAGCTGGAGGCCGAACGCGCGGCGTCCAAAACGGCCGCCCTGCCGCACGGCGGGCATCTGGAGGAGGAGTTCGCCGCCTCGTTCCCCTTCGACGAGACCCCGGACCAGGCCCGCGCCATAGCCGAGGTGTTGGCCGACCTGGAGGGGGAAATGCCGATGAACCGCCTGGTGGCCGGCGACGTCGGTTTCGGCAAGACCGAGGTGGCCATGCGCGCCGCCATGCGCGCCGTAGCCAACGGCAAGCAGGCGGCCATACTGGTGCCCACCACCATCCTGGCCGACCAGCACCACAGGAATTTTACCAAGCGCTTCGCCGGTTTCCCGGTGAACATCCGCGTCATCTCCCGCTTTGTGCCGCCGGCCGAGCAGAAAAAAATACTCGCCGACGTGGCGCGCGGCAAGGTGGATATCATAGTGGGCACGCACCGCCTGCTGCAGAAGGACGTGGAGTTCGCGGGGCTCGGCCTGATGGTGGCCGACGAGGAACACCGTTTCGGCGTCAAGGATAAGGATAAAATAAAGGCGGTGGCCAAAGGCGTGCACTGCCTGCTGATGAGCGCCACGCCCATCCCGCGTACGCTTTACCAATCGCTGTCCTCGCTTAAGGCCATGTCCGTTATAGAAAGCGCCCCGGTGGGGCGGCAGGCCATCTCCACCTTTGTGCGGCCTTTTACCGAAAAAAGCGCGGCCGAGGCGATAACCTACGAGCTGGCGCGCGGCGGCCAGGTGTATTACGTGCACAACCGCGTGCAGACCATAGAGAGCCGCAAGGCCTACCTGAAGAAGCTCATGCCCGAGCTGCGCATAGCGGTGGTGCACGGCCAGATGCGGGCCGACGCGGTAGAGAAGGCCATGTGGGACTTCCTCAACCGCAAGTACGACGTGCTGATGGCCACCACCATCATAGAATCCGGCCTGGACATCCCCAGCGTGAACACCCTGCTGGTGGAGAACGCGCACGAGATGGGCCTGGCCCAGCTTTACCAGCTGCGCGGGCGCATAGGCCGCGAGAAACAGAAGGCCTACTGTTATCTTTTTTATCCCGGCTGGATGAAGACCGGCGCGGAGCGGCTCAAACAGAAGGCCCGGCTGATCGCCTCTAGGGCCGAAGGAAACGACGAGCCGGCGCCCATCAGCGAGGACGCCGTGCGCCGCCTGTCGGCGCTGGAAGAATTTACGGAACTGGGTTCCGGCTTCCGCTTGGCCATGCGCGACCTGGAAATACGCGGCGCCGGCGAACTGCTGGGCCTGAGGCAGCACGGCTTTATAAATTCCATAGGCCTGGAAATGTACATCAAGCTCCTTAACGGCGAGATAGACCGCATAAAAGGCCGCGCCGACGCGCGCGAACTGCCCGAACCCAAAATGGACGTGCTGGTGCAGGCCTTTATCCCCGAAGATTACGTGGGCGACGATATGGAGCGCCTGAATTTCTACAAAAAATTGCTCAACGCCAAAGCGCCGGAGCTGGCCGGCATCCTTAAGGACCTTGAGGATATTTCAGGCCCGGCGCCGGAACCTCTTAAGAACCTGGTGCTGCTGATAGGCCTTAAGAAAACGCTGGCCAAAAGATCCGTGCGCTCCGTCACCCAGATAGGCGAGACACTCGAGATCTTCTTCCTGCCGGGCGCCCAGGTGCCGCCCAAGGCCATAGCCGGCTGGCGGCAGGCCTTCGGCGAACGCCTCTCTTTCCTGCCGTCAAAAGCCGGCGACGGCATAAAGATAACGTCGGTCGAAGACCCCCTGCCCAATATTACGCTGGCCGCCGGCGCGCTGGAAGCCTGAACCGTATCAACGCTAAAAAAAAGGCCCCCGTGAAGGGGGCCTTCTTTTTATCCGGGCGCGTCGTCGTTAGAACTCGTTAAAGTAGGAAACCCTGCCGTTACCCTCGCGGTTTATTATCCAGTGGTCCACTTTGGTGCCGTGAGAATCGCCGGCTATCACGACCTCGTATTTTTTTGCGGTTTCGTCCATCAGCGCGGGATTCTCGGGGCAGGAGAAGACGCGGTCCGAGTCCCTGGTCTGCATGGCTGCCAGGGCGGCATGGAACTTGCGGGCGCCGCCCTCGGTGGCGAATTTGGAGCAGTTCATGCTTTCCTGCATGCTGGCGTCCACGTAGGTGCGGAAATCTATGGGGCGTTCCTCGTTCTTTACCCATTTCCCCTCGCGGCAGAAAAGGTAGGGGCCGGCGTTGTGCTGGGCGCCCAGCACGTCGTCGCGCTTTTGCAGCATATGGTTCCAGAAGCGCATGCCGTTGAAGTTGGCGGAAAGGTCGGCGTAGGAGAAGACGCCGGTGGCCAGCATATTGCCGCCCAGGAAGGTCTTTTCCTTGAAGATGCCGCCCTTGAGCACCGAGACCAGCGGCTTCTCATTTAAATAATGCCCCTTAAAATAGCGCAGGCCCATGCCGAACATGTGCTCCAGTTTATCCACGCCTATAACGGTGTTCCCTATGCTTACAAGGGGGAACAGGGCCAGCGGGCTTTTGGCCGCGCCTTTGCGCCCAAGCAGAAAACCGTTCCAGATGCTCCACTCGCTGTAGATGGATTCTTTAAGGGGGATGATGGTGCGGGGGATATTGCCGCCGATTATGGCGTTCACCAGCTGGCCTTTTTTATGGTTGGAGAAAACTTCGGTGAGGCGTTCGTAAAGCTGCTCTTCGCTGGCCCTGCTGTCGTCGCAGGTTCCGGAGATGTTGAGGTCCTCTATCGCGCGCCCCAGGCCTTCGTTGGCCAGTTTGTTCACTTCGGCGGTTATGTCTGCGATCTGCCCTTCGCGCAGCGTGAAATGGTCCGCCTCGGCGGCGCGCGCCGCGCTCCAGGAAAACAGCACCGCCGCAGCTATAAGGATCTTTTTCATTGTCCCTCCGGATATTCCCCGTGTGTAAATATTATAGATGATACGCGCTTTTCCCGATTGAGGCGATGGGCCCCCTTATTGGCGGTATTAAGGCCCACCCCCGGCTGGGTATTATGGCCGCGCGCCCGTTAATTCTCCGGGTCTTCCGGCCCTGTCTTTCCCAATGAAACCATGCTAGAATATAATCAGCTAACGTAAATCAGTAATAGCTCTTTGAAAACCCTTTGGTAAGTTTCTCCTTTCCTCATTAGGAAAGGGGTTCAGCCGTCCTGGCCCCCGCTGAAAGCGGGCTGGCCGACGGCGACGACATAATGGGGAAAACCTAGGTTTTCCCCTTGTAGAGCACCCGGCCGACGAAGGCCGGGCCGTTAATCGGCCCCGCGGGAGCGGGGTGCGACCAGGGGGGGTGAATAGGTTCGACGTTAACTTGTTCTGTCAGATCAGCAGGCCATGGTTGACCAGGCCATGTAAAACAGGGTCAAAACAACAAAAGCCAACTCCAACGAGATGGCCTGGGCGCACGCTTAAGTGTGCCTCGCTCGCAGACTGCCGCCCGCGCGGAATGTAGAGCGTTACAATGCGGGATGCTGCCAATTGGGGCGCGTTTCGTCCCTGGTAGGCAAAAGACTAAACGGAACTTGGCCGGTACTTGTCGCCTTGAACTTAGTCCGGCCGAGACAAACTCGAGGCTAAGCCTGTAGCGGTTCTGACAAGCGGTTTACGGACCCGAGTGCGAATCTCGGCACCTCCACCAATCTGGAGATTCTGCATTTTTTTGATTTTTTCCGGAAGGCCGGGAAAGAAAATTATGCAGAATTCTCCATGGTTTTTTATATTCATACGCGATTTTTTTCTCGCGTATCCGGAAGTTCGAACCGGTTTTTTTGACAAAATCCCGGATTTCTTCCGGTTTTCCCGCCTCAGCCAACTCTCCGACGTGAGAAGCCTCCGCAAAAAAGTCTATGACGGGTGTGAACCGGTCATAGTCTTTTTTGCGGTAAACCTCTAGTTTCTCCTGAATCGCTTTCTTTTCGTTTATAAGACAGCCCTTCTTTAGGGCGTATTCCTCCTGCGTAAGCTGCCCGTTCAGGGCCATGTCCAGCAGGGCGTCCAGTTTCTTTGCAAGCGGCTCCAGGCTGTCCTG